>Ga0325405_1007719_pt1 | contig 10810 bp, 7 predicted proteins | sample PopdelMetagenome_21_FD_205663 | JGI IMG/M metagenome (GOLD analysis project Ga0325405, IMG submission 205663) | Populus deltoides microbial communities from Bellville, Georgia, United States - Xylem-Control-R2 | ecosystem: Host-associated > Plants > Phyllosphere > Stem > Wood/Secondary xylem...
CGTGCATGACGATGGTTTTGGCTCTGATGGATGGAAATTATCGATGGCTGAGATCGAAATAACAACAAAGTATATGCATAGAAAGAATGAAGAGAGAACAAGGATGGAAGAGAGGGAGTAATTGTATATAATGAAAGAGCAAGTTGCTGTTTTGTTAGTGGTGGGTGGCAATGGAGAATATTCGCGAGGATGGGAGTGCTTTTCTCGTAAAGACAGCAGAGCTTCGAGGGTTGAATGAAAACTTTGCCATACGCGTGGAAAACGTATCGTTTGCGTGTTCCTGTTAGTGTGTCGAGTGCCCAATTAAAACTTGTCTTTGATGCTGTCCTTCTTCTCGAGTTACAATTCAATAATCTCGACCAAGCTAACTTGCTAAGCATCACTATAAATTTACATAATTATTAATTTTAACATTCATGAAATTAATTAAAATACAAGTTAGTTCACATATCTATATTAATTAAAAAAAATTATGCTTTATATATGTTTAGTACTTTATTGTGAGATGTTCTACACACTTTACAATAATTTATTTACCTTTTTTCTATTATTTTTTAGTTTTTTTTACCTCTAGTTTTTTTTTTTTTAATTTTCTCTCAATATTCTAAAGCTTAGATTATTGTTTTGTATAGAGAGATTTTGACTTTCATGGCCTTGTGTTTGTGGATCTTGTTTACAAATAAAACTAAATAAGTGGTGTTATTAGAATTATATAAAACTGATGGCAATTAATTTGTTTACATCAAGAAAAAATAATAAAATTTTAAAATTAAAAGATCGATCCTCGACAATAATAAATTTTCTTCCAAATCATATTATAAGTGCCTAAATAAGTAAATATTACTAAAAAAAAATTGTTTATGCTATTTTATTCAAGCATGCTTGTTATATTTTAATACTTCAATTTGATATTATATTTTTTAGAATAATTTTGTAATCTGAGTTTCATTTACACGCATTTTTCTTATAATTAAACTAAATAAAAAACTAATCTGAATTGCTTTAAGTTCTTTATTTAGATCACTACGCAACTCGGTATAGTAATGACATAAAATATTGGAAGATTGATTGTAGGAGTTTAATATCATGCATACATTTCAGTTTAAAAGATGGAAAACCTAAAAAAAATCCTCAATTTATAGGGACAAACTTGACTTAGTACACCCCAAAGATCCCTAGCATACTAATAGATTAATCAATCGAATAGTTTATTAGTTTTAATATTCAACAAAATCATAAAGTAATCAAATAAAACTCTTTGCTTTATTAAAAACGATATGAATTTAATAAAATTTCTCTAATCATATGTTTTGAAGTGGGGATATTAAGTAATTCAATGGTTTGTAAATAGAAAAGAAAAATTGCCTAGTTAGCATTTTTAATTGAAACATATTGAAAATTCATTTACATCTTTGACATCTAATTGAGATAAAAATAAGTTGAGACCTAATCTAGGTTGCCAGTATAGGTTATGGGCTCTTAATTGGCTTGCTAAAAAATAAAATCTTGTGGTGATGAGAATTAACAAGTAACACCACAAGATACATTGTACATGTAGATTGAACTAATTATAAGAGCAAGAGTCGAGAGGATCAAAGATGTATTCAATGATTTGATTCATGACATTTGAGTTGAGCAAGTTCTAAGAATTTCTTTAAGGTGTTGTTGGTGGAGAATTAAATATTGATCAATGAGATCCACATAAGAGATTGGGCTATTTAACATGTATTAAAGTTTGACTACATAGCTTTATATTAATAATCATAACTCTTAATTCGACTGTTTGATCAGGCTAAGATTTTTTCAAAAGATTTTAAATGTTCTATTTCCTAAAAGGTTAAAATTTTTTAGTAATCAAATATCTACAAGGCTTTTCGATATGGCGTAGAAGTTACTATACAAATTAGGCATTTATTTATACAAGATTTGGGCTTGTATTTTATTTTACCCATACTTTTAAGTTAGCTAGTTAGTTATTCGGGTTTAACTTTCAACTCATAGTTAATTAGAGTTTATTTTTATTTAAGTCAAACTTTAATAACCCGGCCCAACCTGCCAGATATTGTCTGCTTTGGGCCGTACCGTTCTCACGGATTTATTCTTGGTAACCACGCATGATCCCAAAACGCATCTGACAAGTTAGCAACCAGTACTACTAATAAGACTAACAACCAACTCCTCACCCGCCGATATGGAATACTACACAAACATATAAATACCTTTTATTTTTGGGATGTGAAGACAAATTAGTTTTTGAATAAAAATTACGTGAACTCTCTTACTTTTGTTTTTTCATTGCTCTTTCTAGAACTTATAAAAAAGATCATATTTGTGGTATTCTAACCATATATTTTCGTTTCTTGATTCAAATAATCAACAGATTAGGGTTTTATAATATGATTTTAGTTTTTTTAGGTAAGTATTCTAATTCTTGATTGTAGGTTCTAAGGTTTTGCCCTCTAGGTTCATATTAGTTGGTATCAAAGCTTATTTCTAAAATCAAGTCCACTATATTTAATTTCTTGTTTGCATTATTGTTTTCTTTTCGTTTCAATATTACATCATATATAACTATTCTTTGCATAAAAATCACACCTTATAGGATTTGATTTAACTATGTGCGCGTCAATTAAAATAGTTAGCGCAAATTACTCTAACTTGTTGTAACACCCTGTAATTTATTAACGTTATAAACTTCCTTGATCATTGAATTCAGGAAAATGGTAATTTTTTTATAATGGTCTCAATCCATTCAACGCTCGTATAAAATTTACAACCATTTCTACATATGGAATTTCCTCATAGGATCATTACCTTTTTTAAGTGAAATTACAATTATTTACCAATGTAACAATAACTTTTTCTTGTTATTGTAGTACATTTACCAATTAATCTGTAAAATATGATCATTACAATATATTGTTTTTGGTAATCGTGGGTGTCCGGGTTAAGTTACACGTACCTTGACTAATCCCCCGAGACCTTGAAGTTAACGACCAGGTAAGCTTCTAGTGACCCTGAGGTTTGTGACCCTCAAACTAATGACCTTTGAGAAGCAAACTCAGGGCCTGGCCAGTTAAGCTACACCTCTCAAGATTGATCATTACAATACTTGATTCTATTAATGAGTTCGTCTTACACTTGCCTTTTTTATTCCTTTGTTGGTTCACATGAATTATTTAAGGTAGAGGTAAGAAAAAAAAAACCAAAACAATTAACAAAAAAACAAACCAAGGAAAAAAAACTAATTAAAAAAATCTTTAATTCGGTTTAGGTCGGTTTAATATTTCTAAGACCATTTTAAATTGAGTCTGGTTGATTTGAACCCTAAACCAAACTGGTAAACCTAGGTATAAAAACACTTTTTTTTTTTGAAAACCCAAGTTCCCTAATTTCCCACCGTTCCAACATAGTGACTCTCTCTGTCACTATAGTCTACCCTCTTCTTTCTCGAACTCCATCACAACTTCCTCACCTTCATCTTCGTCTCATGTCTTTTTTTTTTTTTTAATAATGATGCAACCTCCTTCTTCTCTATAAGTTTCTTACTCCTATCTTGAAGCAGGTTTCTGGTCCAAAATTGAAATGTGTTTTCATATTTTGAATTTCAAGCTTATAATCTTCTCGTTTAGTTATTCCCTCCAGCCATTTGTGTGAATTACACACATATGTAATGTAGAAACCACTTTGGTTTGGTTCTAATTTTTTTTTTTAAATCTTGAAACCAAACCAAACCGAAGATGATCACTTCTTCTTTTTTACATAAATTTTATTACAAAGAGAACATAAATTAATTATATAATTGATAATTAAAGCATCCATTTCAATTTGAATAAAAAAAAATTAGTAGAATGTGACATGTTAATATCATTTCTTATAGTTTGTCTTCAAGATTTAATTTATATTGAATGAAAAATGGATTAACTACTATGACCATAAATAAATAAAAACAACCCATTAGGCCATCACGACTATATTTAATAATTACAAAAAAAAACTAAAATAACTCAGTTTTCTCCTATGCATTGTGAGAAGAAATACAATGAATTCAAGCAGTGTTTTGGCTATTTTGTCCTTCATAATTTAAGCCTTATAACATGCACTCAAGAGTAATATACTATTTTTCATAAGATTTGGTGGAGGTAAAGGGATCTTTTAAACTTTTAGTAGTACAATGTAATGTTAATAATACCCTCAGATGTTGAATTCCATTGCTTGCGCGGGCAAGGGTGTTTTTGTTTTTTGTTTTTTTTAATTCTGGGAACAATATATTTACTTAAGTGCCTTTGACTCAAATCATCTTTAGCTAATATTGAGGAGGTTTTCAATCCTTTTTTTAATGTTTTTTTCGTTAATATTGTATGGAATCAGGGGCAATTTGGTATTTGTATAGAATAAATTCAAAAAAAATTGTCGGCGTGTGCATCTCACGCGCTAGCATGTGGGAGGCGTTCGAGTCTTTTTGGTGGCGCATGCGGCGCCTCTTGTTGGAAAAACACCGCATGTCGAGGTGGCGTTGGATGCGTCTCACCACCCCCTTCATGGTGGTGAGGCGCATTCCTCCGTCCCATGCATGGTGGAGCTCCAATGACTTATTTTTCTCCCCTTTTTTTATCTCTCTTTTCAGCCTTGAAAAATGTGTTATTTGTTATCTTTATCACATTTAATCATCCTTCTTTTAATTGTATCAAATTACAATTATTTATTTTTTCAATTGCATCCTTTGTCATTTGATTTTTATATCAAATTCATCTTTTTATTTTATAATATTTCAGGTTTGATCGTCAAGGTTTTGATTTCTAATTTAGATTCTTGGTTTTTTTATGAAATTTTAATTTCTTTTCAATTTCATCATTGGATCCATAATCTTATTTTTATTTTTTTCATACTTGGTCCTCATTCTCTTGATTTTTATTTTTGTTTTGGATTCTTTTGTAAATTTAATTTTTCTTTTCAATTTTGCCTTTCAATTCAAATTCGGATGGTATTTAAGGTTTGGCCCTCAATGTTTTGATTCCTAATTTTGATTCTTAACTTTTTTTTTATCAAATTTTAATTTGTTTTCAATTTCATCCTCAGATCTATAATATTGATTTTTTTTAAGATTTGGTCCTCATTCTCTTGATTTTTAATTTTTATTTTGGATTCATTTGTTATTTTTTTTTCAATTTTTCCCTTCAATTCAAAATTTTAGTTTATCATCTCAACGGGCTTTGACCCTTTTTTATTGGATTTTCCCCAGGTTAATCAAAACATGGGTCAACCCGGGTTTTTGACCGTCTTATACTTGATCAATTCTCTTCCAATTTCTTTTGAAACTCATCCTGGCTAAGCCAAGGGTCACATAGGTCACCGGTCAAGCCGTCGAGTCGAGCCAAGTTTTAAAATAGTTGTTTTCCAGATGCAGTGCTTCCAAATTAATCAGTAGCTAGGGTCATGAGTTTGAAAAGTTAACACAAGTTGACGTCGTTTTCTTTCCCGATTACATCCTTCGAGGTTGTTCGTTATTTTCTTCGGTTTTCTTTTCAATCAGGTTCTCTGTATCTCATAATCTAGGTGGAAGGTTTATCCAGGCGGCCTAAGTTTTTTTTTTTGTCGCTTTTGTTTTATCCTTTTTTATTTTGTTTTTCAAAATTCAATTCCTTTTAAAATTAAACTTCATTTTTTTTTCCTTGTTTTTCCTTTTATTGGATTATCTTATCCACATCATCCTGCTCGCCGGTTTTGACAACCTCACTTGATTTTATTGATGCTTAGTTTTTTAAGATTTTTTTTTTAATTTTATCCTTCAACATTTTAATTCTTAGAGGTTGGCGATCATTATTTTTTCTAATTATTTTTCTATAATATCAAGTCATTGATTTTTTTTCTATTTTTTAAAATACAATAATTACTCTTAAGTTTCATTTTTTTACACCATATAAAATTTAACACGTCTCGCGGTAAAGCGCAAGTCATTTATCTAGTTCTGTTTAAACACAAAAAGAAAAAGAAAATTGTATGCAAGACCTGTCGTCGGCACTTATGGATGTTGGATGATAGGGTTTAAGAATCAGGTGCAAAAACCCTAAAATTATTAGTTTGGGAAAAAAGAAGCAACCCTCCCTCTCAGCGTCTCACTCCTTTCCCTCATATGGATTCAAAAAAGAAGAAAGAAGACAAGGACAACCAAAAATCAGAAATATTTGCTTCATGCTCTTTCTCTGCTCTCGGCCTACACCCCTCTCTCTGTAATCAACTCGAAGGTCTCTCTCTCTCATTAATATTTGTGTTCTCAATCTCTTTTGATTTTTTTTATTAATCATTGAATTTGTTTATGTAAATAATTAAAAAAAAACCAGAAAGGTTGGGTTTTGAAGCTCCGACTTTAGTTCAAGCTCAAGCTATTCCAGTCATTCTCTCCGGCCGTCACGTGTATCCTTCTGTCTTCTTCTCTGTCTTCTTTCAATTTATGCATCTCATTTTAATTCAATGTTTTATATATATATATATACACACACACTTAACTGAAATTAAAATTTATAGACTTGTTAATGCGGCGACTGGTACTGGAAAAACTGTTGCGTATTTAGCTCCGATTATTCACCATTTGCATAGTTACCCTTCGAGAATCGACCGTGAGAATGGAACTTTCGGTATGTGATCTGGGTTTCTTTTTTCTTACTTGAGGTTAAAAATGAATGTGGGATTGTTGAATTGATTATATTTTTGTTGTTAATGCACTTGTTTATGATTGAATTTGATATGGTTGGTGACAGCGTTGGTTCTTGTACCAACGCGGGAGCTTTGTTTGCAGGTTTATGAGATTCTGCAAAAGTTATTACATCGGTTTCATTGGATTGTACCGGGCTATGTAATGGGTGGTGAAAACCGGTCTAAAGAGAAAGCTAGGTTGCGCAAAGGTAGGAAATTTGCTTTGGTTCTTCAACCTTTGTTATAGGGTCTGAATAGTATGTTTTACGGTGTTTTCCTTCTTAAAAGCATGGGAGTTGTCATCCTAGTAATCTTGATTAGATGTGTTATACTTGATGCGGGCTTGAGCACCTGGTTGTCCTACCCAACAACATATCTTTGTAATGGTTTCAATTTAATAAAGTCATTTGTTATAAACTTATGAATGACCTACAAATGCCAACATAGATGCTGTTTTATGTTGGTTGGGCTCTTAAATACTTGGTATGTTTCCTTTCAGGTATATCTATTCTTGTTGCAACTCCTGGTCGCCTGTTGGATCACTTAAAGAACACAGCATCTTTTGTTCACACAAATCTGCACTGGATTATCTTCGATGAAGCAGATAGGTATTCTTTGCAAAATAAGTTGGGAGATATTTTATTTTGCCATTATGCATCTCCTAGGACATCTTTAACTCTATTTGAGCATCTTGACAGAATTTTGGAATTAGGATTTGGCAAGGAAATAGAGGAGATACTGGATCTTTTGGGCTCTAGGCAAATTGGGTCTGTTGGAAATGGAAATCAAGTTTCAAGCCTTTCTAATTTTCAGGGACAAAACCTGCTACTATCAGCTACCTTAAATGAAAAGGTAAATCATCTTGCTAAAATCAGTCTAGAAAATCCAGTTATGATTGGTCTTGATGACAAGAAGATACAACCGGATCAATCAGTAGATCATATTGAAACTGCGGAATCTGATGAAGATGATGGTTTAGGATTTAGCAAAGTAAAAAACTCTTCAACTGGGGATTATAAGCTTCCAGCTCAGTTGGTTCAGAGATATGTGAAAGGTACATGTTCTTTAAAGCACATCTGTGAACATTTCCAGCTGGATGGTTGATTTTGGAGCCCTAATTGAATTTCCATGTAGTGCCTTGTGGTTCACGGCTTGCAGTACTTTTATCCATTCTCAAGAATCTATTTGAGAGAGAAGCTTCGCATAAGGTATGACTGCTTTCCTAATTTGTACTTGATTTATTTATTATTCATTATATTGCTTTCGAGATGCCCTACATACAGGTATTTGAAATTTGTGTGTATTGTTGCTGTTTTAATTTTTTTGTTTTGTCGCCATCACTTTTTCCTCTGCAAGATCATCATAGTCTGGTATGGGTCCCGACATAATAAGTAATCTCCAATATAGTGAATTGTAATTGAACTGAAGTTAAAATACATGACCAGTGTTTGCAGTAAAGCTAGCTTGGTTTATGAGGTCCAAAATCCAAAGGATACCAGTTTTGAATTTTGGTTATTATTGACTATTATCATATGTCCTCTAGTTGAGATATGTAAATTCTGCGTTGTTCACTTAATTTGGAGCTTATGTTCACTGCCTTCAATCCCGAGTCTAAGCAATAGTTTTGCTCTATAATATTCTTGTCTTTATTTTACAATAATTGCCTAAATTTAAGCAATATCAAAATTTTAACACTTACTCAAACCTAAATGAATATTTCTTGCCTTCATGATTACTCTATGCTTGAGATTATGTGCATTCTGTTTACTTAGTTAATTTCTTTCACTAGTTACTGGCTTATTGAGCCTCAACTTGTCAAATCACTCACATACTTATTTTACAGATTGTGGTGTTCTTTTCAACATGTGATGCAGTTGATTTTCACTATTCCCTCCTAAGTGAATTCTGCTGGTCACCCAACTCACAATCAGAAGCAGAACATACAGAGAGGTTCTTGAGATGTAACACTCTTCGGTTGCATGGGAATATGAAGCAGGAAGACCGAAGGAATACATTTCAAGCCTTCAAAACAGAGAAATCAGCTCTTCTTTTGTCCACAGATATTGCTGCTAGAGGCTTGGATTTTCCAAAAGTTAGATGCATTATTCAGTACGATTCTCCAGGAGAGGCAACTGAATATGTTCACAGGTTTTTAGGGACTTATTTCTCTTGTGGTTATATGCATATTTTCTCGAGTCAACTTTATCTTTGTTTTTGTTAAGATTGGATAAATGGTTTGTTTGAGCTTTGATTACAGCAATAATTCATGGTGCAGGGTTGGTCGAACTGCTCGGTTAGGTGAAAAAGGAGACTCATTGCTATTTCTGCAACCAGTTGAAGTGGATTATCTACATGACCTGGAGAAACATGGTGTATCACTGACAGAGTATCCCATCCTCAAAGTGTTGGGTAGTTTCCCATTATATGGTCAGGTGTACCGTGCCAGAAAGTTTGTTTCTTTAGATTTGCATCCTTGGGTTCTATATTTGCAGAGGGCACTGGAGTCATTTATCTTGTCTGAGGTATGGCTTTCCAATATCATGGTATTTTTGTTTTGAGTTGTATTGCCTGCAATCCTTAATATTCTTTTCTGGTGATGCTGGGCATAATCTTCTATCAGCTCTCTGATTGTATTATATCAAAGTTGTTTATATCATTTTTTTCAATCATTGCATTTGGCATTTGATATTTTTTTCGAAGTTGTTCGGATCTCTTTTTATAAACATTGCATTTGGCATCTATATTTTTGTCTATTATCTGTTTATTCGCTGCCCCCCTTGAGCCTGAGTTTCTTCTTATGTACTTCATAGTTGATTATTGCTTTTCATATCTTTCTTCAGCCAAGGATGAATAAACTGGCTCAGACTGCATTTTGCTCTTGGGTCCGTGCATACACAGCCCATCGTGGTGACCTGAAAAGAATTTTTATGGTGAAGAAACTTCATTTGGGGCACGTTTCCAGAAGCTTTGGACTGAAGCAGCAGCCATCATTGGTTGGACAATCATTTCAAAATCAATCAAAGAAGAGGAAGAGAGAAGGGAAGCAAAAGGGACTATCAAAGCAGAGAAAGTTTACTCGTAAAACACGAACCTAAAACATGAAGAAGATAATTTTGAAACATGGCAGATTGATGAGACTACAGACAGATGCCGAGGCTATAACACCGGACATGTTGCTAATTGTAGGCATGCCCATCAGAATTGATTTGCTGCCTTTCATGGTTATTTTGAACTTGTAATTTGCCACTGGGCATGAAATATCTTATGCATATAGGGCTAATCATGTTTTATTGACTCATATTACAATTCTAATACACAAGAGTTATTGTTTCGAACTTTGTGGTTTCAGATAATTTATACACTACCAATTTCTTCTAATACATTGTTTACCGTTCTCAGAAACTTGGTGATTCTGACTCCTCCCTAAGCCAATGGCAAACAATTTGGTGATTCGAAATCATTACAATGCCCAGTAGAAGAGCCCAAACCAAAAGTTTTATCTAGCACTATCACATCTGATCAATTCCAAAATCAATTGCCTATATGCATTTTAAATGTGGGTTCATTTGGGGATGCTATGTTTGATAAATTGCCGGAAAGTGAAGTTTCAGTCCAAGATGTAACCTCTTTGAATTCTGTAGTTTATGGGTACTTTCCATTTGGACATATGAAGGAGTGAATTTGAGATCAGCCATTTTAAATTCATATAATTATACCATTAAACCATAAAAAGATGCAATTGAAAGAAAAATAAAAATTCAGCTACTTTCTCTCACTTTTCTCAAACTCAATTACTAAAAAATAAATTTAGATCAAAATAAAATTATTATAAATTTGAGGTGAGCCATATATCCTCTCCTTGTTTTAATTTGGAGTATAACTTTATATAATTAAACCATAAAAAGATACAATTGAAAGGAAAAAAAAAGTTTGAAAAAAAAAAAAGAGCAGGAGGTTCACTGTTAATAGTGGCGGACCTTCAACTTCTTCAGTTTTTGTTAAAAACCAGAATGTGAAATTTGTTTTGGCATCCTTTACTAGTATTCTATGTGCTTGTTGTCAAGGTGAATTTGTTAGTTTTGGCAGGCAGGTTCATTGTGATGTGGTTAAGCTGGGT
>Ga0325405_1007722_pt1 | contig 10808 bp, 5 predicted proteins | sample PopdelMetagenome_21_FD_205663 | JGI IMG/M metagenome (GOLD analysis project Ga0325405, IMG submission 205663) | Populus deltoides microbial communities from Bellville, Georgia, United States - Xylem-Control-R2 | ecosystem: Host-associated > Plants > Phyllosphere > Stem > Wood/Secondary xylem...
AGCTTTATCGTGTCTCCTAAGGAGCTGTGTGTGTTGAGAAGGGTATTTTAGGTTTAATCATAAAATTATTATTAAGGTTCAGGAGTCGCCATCTATTATTATGGTTAATAGGAACTTATGGTTTGTGAGAGTCTATGTAAGGGACTGGTTGTGCAAGGAGAAGACGCATCACCCCTAGTGTACCTAAGGTAAGTTACATTGTTGTTTGATTGTTTTTCTAGGTCGAGTTGCTATTCGTTAGTCTCGTCTAAGGTTCAAGGTAGATCTATTTTCATGAGAGAGTCTCTATCTTATCAGGTTAACTCTATTATGTAGTTTTACACCCCACGGATATTAAAGTCTACATCTAGACCCTAACAAAAAGGATTAGTGAGAGGATTTTTGATGTTTTGGTCAGATCCTAATGGATAATCATAAATTGGTTACAACATCCGTCTTGCATTTTAAAACATGAGAAATTGAAATTTTTGTCTTTCTAAGAAAATATGCTTGGAAAATTTTAAGATTTAGTCATATGTATGAAAACAAAACTTTTTTTTTGAAAAGGGAAAATAATTTAAAAGTTTTGATTTTTTTAAGTTTTTTTGAATTTTTTAGAAATATTTTGGAGAAAACCAAGTATTTTAATACTGGATTTGTATCTTACAGTGTAAAAATACAACCTAATATTAAGCAAAATAGGTAGAAAAACATGTGAGAAAATTATAATTTTTTGAAAAGATTTTTTGAAATTTTTTGTTTTTTTATATAATATTATATTATTATAAAATATGGGTTGGGCGGGCCCAGCTAACAAGGTCCGATCTCGGACCAACAAATCTCTTTTTTTTCTTTTCTTTTTTTAAGGTCGGACGGGACTAAAACAGGTTAGGCCTAGGCCCATATGGTTACTGGTTCGGCCCAGCAACCATGCTAATTAATTATGTTGATTCTTGTTCTGCATGTAGTAACCCAGGTTCAGCGATGGATAGGGGGCTACCTAGCATCGGAATGCCTAGCTGGAGGTCTGGCTGGTCATGATGAGGAGGGGCTAACATGAGGATGGTGGCTAAGGTTGTGGCATAGATGGTGATCGGTGTTAGCTGTTGGTAAAGAAAAAAGAAGAGTTTACAAAGGAGAGAGAGAGTTGGTGCAACCACCATGTGCAACCACCATGTGGTGAAGAGGATGGTGGTCAAGCCAGCGATGACAGTGGTGGTAGCCAATGGCCATGGTGGAGACAGGAAGAGGAGAAAATTCACGGTGGCTGTAAAAATAGGAGCGAAAGTTGATTTTTGGTGATTTTTTTACCTAATTTTCTTCATACTCAAACCATGAAATCCACCCCTATTTATAGGGGGTGGAAGAGGGAAGTTTTGTCTTTAATTGTGTCAACTCTTGACTCTTAGTTCGGTTGGGAAGGATCTCAATCGTTGGTTCAAAGTATGCACCATTAATTATCAAATCTGTCAGTTAAAGGCTGCCTGAGTTGGCTACTTTAGGTTAGCGATGTGACCATCATGGTGTTAATCAACTTTAACATGAATATGGGGTTATAGATTAATGTCAAGTGATCATTTATGTGCATATTTTGTCAAATTTGGTGAAGATTAAAGGCATTAAATGCACCTGTAAAGTAGTCTCCCTAAGTTATCATTTCAGAGAAAAAATGAGGAAGAAGATGAACAGAAACCAAAATGACGCTATTTCAATAAATTTCACTTTAGTTTTTTGATTGCTGATTTGTCTCAATTACACCTTTGAATGACTTCAAACTTTTAATTCTATGCAATTTTGCCCCGAAAGAACTACAATATCAGCCCCTTATTTGCGTGTTGTTTTCAATTTGGTCATTGGTCTCGGATTTATGCAATAGTACACCTAATTGATCATTAAACTTTTAATTTTTAAATATCACTTCCAGTTTTTATCAATCTCTATAGTTCGACGCCTTTTACAGATTGGTCCTTGGCTATGAAATTTTTCAATTTGACCCCTAATTTACCCTAAAACTTTGATTTTCATGCAATTTTGCCTCTAATTTCAATCAATTGACTTGGTAAAAATTAAATTTGATCTTCTAAATTCTCAATCTTTTTAATTAAGCCCAAATTAGGCTCCTAAATTTAATTTTTCACAAATTAAGCCCCTAATGAAATTAATTTGACCCATTGAAAGTATAATTAAGTCTTTTCACCTAACTAAATCCGTTAATTGGACTCAAATTAATTCACAAGCATAATTAAACTTTAATTTGGCCTATGATTAAATCAAATTGGCCAATTAAAAATTCAATTATGTTCTTGGACTTAATTTTTATGCGATTCGTCCAGTAATCATTAAATTTGACCTTAAATCTGCATTGTTTCTCTATTTTTGGCATAATAGTGTACAATTAGGCCTCAAATTTCATTCAAAATTGCAGCTTGACTTTTATATACCTTTTGGAATCCCCCTCGACGTGTTTTCTTTACGTTGCCAATCTTTATTTTATTTTTTATTTTTATTTTGAAAAAGAAACGTGAATTTGGGGAAAAACCCAGAAATGAGTTATAACAGCTCTTTACAATTCTTATGATAAAAAGTCTCGTAAGAGACTTTAGATAGTAAACTTTGTAAAGAAAAAAAAAAGAATGAGAGATAATGGACTCGCCATATCAAGAAATGATGAATCCTTTTGAGGTCTGAAAGGCGCACTCAAAGAAAAAATTGGAAGATTTTTTTTTTAAATGGTAAAATTCAAAGATTTTGGAAATGATCGAATTGTCATAGGTGACTTGTCCAGGTGAAAAAATTTTTCAAGGTGATGAAGAATGCAAAAGTTTTTCAAAGTGGTCTTATTGTAATGGGCGTCTTGTCCAGGAGGAAAAACACAGATTTTTTAAAGTGGTGAAAAATATGAAGGTTTTTCAAAGTGGTCTTATTGTAATGGGTGACCTACTTAAGTGAAAAACACGAATGATTTTTTAAAATGGTGAAAAATGCAAAGTGGTCTTATTGTAATGGGCGACCTGCTCAGGTTAAAGATGCAAAGACTTTCAAAGTAGTGAAAAATACGAATGATTTTTCAAAATGGTCTTATTGTAATGGATGACCTGCCCAAGTGAAAAAACACAAAGGTTTTTCCAAAGTGATCAAATTGTAATGGGTGACCTGTCCAAGTGAAAAATGAAAGATTTTTAAAATGGTCATATTGTAATGGGCAACCTGCCCAGATAAAAAAATGCAATTTGTCAAGCGAAAGGATTTGGCTAGAGATGCCTTGAAAGGATGACAGGATAGGGCTCGAATGTGCGCTATCTAAGAGATGAGAGTTCCAAAGAGCACTGAAAAGGAGAATGATAGGGCCTAAAGATGCACTATTTGAGATGTGAGGGCTCAAAGACAAACTCAAGAAGAGATGAGATATAGAGATAGAGATCAAGCTAAAAAGCACATTACCTAAGAGATGAGGTCTTAAATGTGCACTCAAAAAAAAGTAGGGTTAGAAAATGCACTATATAGAAGGTGACGGTTCAAAGGCGCACTAAAAAAGAAGTAGGGTTAAAAAACGCACTATATAGAAGGTGAGGGTTCAAAGGCGCACTCAAAAGGAAATAGGGTTAGAAAACACACTACGTGAAAGGTGAGGGCTCAAATGTGCACTTAAAAGGAAGAATGGTTAGAAAATGCACTAAATAGAAGGTGAGGGCTCAAAGGTTCACTCAAAAAATTATAGGGCTAGGAAACAACTACTAGGGAGATGAGAACTCAGAGGTGCACTCGAAAGGAGGTAGGGCTAGGAAACACACTACTTGGGAGATAATGGCTCAAAGGTGCATTCAAAATGAAGTAGGGTTAGGAAATGCACCACCCTGAAAATGATGGCTCAAAGACATATTTGAAATGATGTAGAGCTAGAAAGCGCATTATCTGAGAAGCGAGGGCTATAAAGTGCACATGAAAGGAGTATGATAGGGCCTAAAGGCGCACTATCCAAGAGATGGTGGCTTAAAGGAGCACTAAAAAGAAAAATGATAGGGCTTGAAGGGGGACGAGGGCTCAAATATACACTTGAAAGGAGGTAGGGGTAGAAAATGCACTAGCTGAGAGATGAGGGCTCAAAGGTGCATTCGAAAGGAAAAGGGTAGGGCTAGAAAGCACACTTAAAAGGAGGTAGATAGGCTTTAAAGGTGCACTACTTGAGGGATAAGGGGTTAAAGCGCACTCAAAAGAAGGTATGCTTAGAAAATATACTACTCGAGAGGTTATGGTAAGACACTAATCTACCAATGATGAAAGCAATACACCATGATCAAAATACATGTATACTTACCTGAGAAATATAGGTTGGAGTTTTTCTTTTCTCAAAATTTTGAGTCTCTGATATGTTTTGATGACTTTTTCGCTCTTACTTACTCGAGTCACATCTTGTGATATTGACCTCTAAGAGGGTTATGACATTAGCATACTTTTTTTCCCACAAACCTTTATTTGATGGGTTTCCAGCTCTACCCTACATTTTTTATTTTCTTAGAAAGGAAATCATGGAGGCAACCTTATTATGTGTTTGTTGGGTTGCCCCTCAGCTTGATCGTGCTCCCAAGTGTTTAATTTGAGTTTTTTTTTTTGGTACGAGGCTATGTAAAAAAAAAGATTTGGTTATTTACGAGTTGTTTTCATGAAGAATTTTTGGAATTTCAAAGCTATTCCAACACACAGAAATCATTTGATGTCGGTTTAAGACAAACTCAGTCTAAAGAAATTCAAGTGATTCCTACAGTCAGGTTTTCATAAATGTGTGAACTTTTTTTTTTTTTTTGAAAATATGAAGTGATCTTCCAAGCATTCATTTTGCTTGTATGAATAATGGCAGGTTTCACATGACAAAGCATTGCCTACTAATCTAGATTGTTTGGTTTTTATCAGAAAAAGGCTTGATTAGGCACGCAACGTAGCCTTTGGTTCTTGGTTATGAAGAAAAATAATATTTATAGGCTCAAAAAGTGTTTATGAGATCTTAAGACTAAGGATCACTAGTGTTTGTTTCCAAACATTTTTATCATTTAAATTATTTTGTAAAATGCCCCCCAGTGTTGAACTTAGGCTTTGCTTCTTCTTTTTCATTTGGTTTTGAGTATCATCATATCAGTTATTTTGGTTGAAGGCTCAAATCTTTTGGATCCCTTGGATTTTTTTCATGCCCCCAGCTTTGTTTGGGCTTTTTTAATCATTGAAGATTTTTGTATATCTCTCGCACTTGCTCCCCAATATAGGGTGTGATCCTAGCCAAGGTTATCTTTCAAGAAAATCGCATTATGCTCAAAATGAGACTTCAAGGAGATTTTTTTAGAATTTGTAAAAGGATGATAAAAGATGGTCTTTATTCATTTCAAATGCATGCACTTAGGATCGATAAGCTTTGCTTTCTTTTATGTGAATACGCAAATTGGTTTCTCATTATCGATGCAGCTAAAACTCAGCTTTGAAGTCATATCATGGTGTTTGGGTTGTTTTTCAAGTTTTTTGGGTGTATGGATCATTTGAATTTTCAAAACTTGTTTGTTTGAACAAACACCAATTTGATTTTTATTTTGTACTAAAACTTTGATTTCCCAAAAATCCTTGTGAAAACATGGGATCATGCATAGTTTTTGGAGAAAAAAGGAACACACCAAAGAATTCTCGATGTAGTGGTTTTATAAATAAAGGGTGTGCTCGTGTAGGTGTGTTATTTACATAAAAAAAACATGATCCTATTTAAAAAAAAAAAAAGAGCTTGTTTGATAAAGAAAGTCCTATGGCATTGGAAGCCAAATTACCGATAAGACAAAACAAATTGGGACATGACAAAATCAAAGTAATCTTGTAGGCATGATTAAACAGAGACAATTATTTTGAATTAATAGGGGTAGGCTCCTTCTTTCCATCTTGGTAAATTCTTCTTTGGCCATCCTCCTTGCAAAAGCTCTTGTAGGAATTTCATCAATGGTGTGGACAGAAAACCATAGTAGAATGCATATTCTCAGATTTTCCGAGCATTCCGCCATTAGTGCATCCATTAATCCACTGCCTGAAGCATGATTGGGTAGGGGATTCATACTCATAGTTAGAATTTCTTCGAACGTTATCTACCCAGTTTTAATCAGATGTATGAGCCTCTCCTTAAAGGCACTGTACAAATGAATGTTATGTCATGTAGCACCGGCATGGTATTCACAAATAAGATCTAGCTTGTACCAATTGGGATAAGGTGGCCGCAGAGGCGTAAGTGATTCTGGAGCTACATGTCTGATGCTCAGTAGCTTTTGGTACATCTCATTTAGGGGCAGTGGTAATGGGGGTAACTATTCCTAGACTTTTTTATTTTTGATTTGAGGCTTAGGTTTTCTGGTAGGAAATGAAGGGTTGAAGTTTATATTGGCAATTTGGGGTGAAGATGATGAATTATGGTAGTTTTGGAATGGCTTTTTCCTACCCTTGTAGCCACCTTTAACATGATTAATCTTCTTCCTCCCTTCGAAGCCTTTTTTTCTTGGTGGGCATGGAAATTCTACCATTCTTGACTCCTTGCTCTATGCACTTAACTACTGCCATAAGGTCAGTAAATTGCTAGGTCGACCTACCCATAAAATGCTTATAGTATGACGCTTTGCGTGTTGGAAAATAGAGTGACCATTTCTTTGTCCAAAAGTGGAGGATGCACCTGTGCAACTAGATCTCTCCATCTTTGAATGTATTCCCTTATGCTTTCTTTGTCCCTCTTCTCTAGATTGGACAAGCTGGTTTTATTAAGAGCAATGTCTATATTGTACTTGTACTGCTTGATAAAAGCATCAACCAGATCTTTCCATCTTCGGATCCTTGAGCTGTCCAATCTCATGTACCAACTCACTGCTTCCCCACTCAAATATCCTGGAAAAAAGTATTGGTAGTTTTTCATCATGTACTACTTCTGTCATTTTGTTATAATAGGATTTGAGATGAGTAATGAGGTATTGTGTTCCAGTGTATTTGATGAATTCAGGAACATGAAACATTTGGTACCAAACATATTTTTGCTACCAGTACTGGGTCATATAAATCTACCCCTTCAATCGCTTTGATTCAGTCTTGTGGGGCTCATTAGCAAATGCATCCATAAATGTAGGGGCTGGTGCTGGTGCTGGTGTTGGTGATGGTGCTGATTGCATAAATATTGGATTGTGTTGAGGATCTTGACCATATTTGTTCGTTCTTTCTTTAGGATGAGCCGTTGTTAAAGTTTGAACAAAAATAGCAGGCGGGCTAGAAGGACCTTCACTAGAGGTGTTTTTAAGTGTTTACTCAAGTAAGCTAGTGACACGAGCCACACTTGCTTCATCTTTCATATTTCTCGCTCAAAGTCGGGTGTTGTAGGCTCTTTGGGGGCCTATATTTCAACCTAATGCATGCATGTTGTTATTTACAATGGATGGATGTATGTGTATGTGTGCAAATATATGTCTATGCATATCGGGTAGGGAGTTCATGCTCTAAGGGAAGGTTCTAGGTCATTTTATGAGGGTAAGCTTTCTACTTGGTCTCAAAAGGTCTATAATTTCCTAGTGACCACCTTACGTAAAGGCAGTATAGGAGTTTACAAAGAATGGTTGGGGCACAATGTAACCGCCATTACCAAGTAAACACTCGGTTCATAGTTGGATGTTTCATGAATCTGAAACCCGACTGAAAGTCATAAGGTAGACCGATACTCCCCACCTAACTTAAAATTAGGCTTATTTATAAAATTAAAATATATAAGGGCATTAATCCACACTCAACATACTTAAGCAAGAGCAGGAAATAAAAACGCTAAAATAGTGAAAATACGAGCTAATTAAAGACCAAACAAATAGGCAAACAATCAAACAAGCAAAGCTTCATCTGACTAGACAAGGTGTCCCTAGTGGAGTCGTCATCCTGTCACGGGGTGTCACGACTTCATGGGTGACGACGAGCTTTATCGTGCCTCATGAAGAGGTGTGTATGTGTGTGTTAGGAAGGGTTTTTTAGCTTTAATCATAAAATTATAATTAAGGTTCAGGAACCTATGGTCTGCAAGAGTCTAGGTAAGGGACTGGTGTACAAGAGAAATATGCATCACTTCCAGTGCTCCCTACCTAAGGTAAGCCACATTATTGTTTGATTGTTTTTCTAGGTCAAGTTTATATTTGTTGGTCTCCTCTAAGGTTCAAAGTAAATCCATCTTCATGAGAGAGTCTCTACCTTATCGGGTTAAATAATAATCATTTTAAAGCTAAAATTTAGCATCGCATTTATTTTTATACCTTATACCTTTAATATCTAAAGGTAGGGGTGAGCAAAAAATTTGAAAAACCGATCAAAACGAGAAAATCAGAAAAAAAACAATAAAAAAACCGAATTGTGAAAAACAACCGATTAAACCATTTAGAATTTTGAAAAAACTAACTGGTTCATTTCGGTTTTGGTTTTATAAGCTTGACATCAAAAAAATCAAACTAAACCGAAACGAACTCAAATAAAAAAAAACTGAGCCAAACCAAGCCAAAACCGAGCAAAACCAAAAAACCAAACCAAAACCGAGCCAAACCAGAAAAAAACCGAGCCAAACTGAAAAAACCAAGCCAAACCGGTTTGAACCAGTTTTTGTTCTAAAAAACCAAACCAAACCGAACTGAAAGCGGTCAGTTTGAACCAGTTTTGGTTTTTTTAAAAAAAAATTAGTTTGGTTATTTTTTTTTATAAAAACCAAACCGAGCCGAAAATGATCACTCCTACCTGAGGGTATACTCTATTGTGTTGTTTTACACCCCACAGATATTAAACTCTACATCTAGACCATAAAAATAAATTGGTAAAGGATTTTGACATTTAAGCCAAATCTTAATGGATAATCATAAACTGGTTACGATATCCATTTTGCATTTTAAAACATGAGAAAGATTGCAATTTTTATCTTTTTAAGAAAATATGCTTGGAAAATTTTAGGAATTAGTTGTATACATGAAAACAAAATATTTTTTTGTTTTTTTTAAGGAAAATTAATTTAAAAGTTTTGATATTTTTATATATTTTTTGAATTTTTTAGAAATATTTTGGGGAAAACCGGGTATTTTAATATCTTACAATGTAAAAATAAAACCCAATATTAAGCAAAATTGATAGAAAAACATGCGAGAAAATCAAAAAAAAAAATTGAAAGGATTTTCGGGATTTTTTCTTTTTTTTAATATATAATATTATAGTATTATAAAATATGGGCTAGGTCGGCCCACCTAATTGGGTTGAGCCTAAGAAAGTTGGATTGGGTCGATCTCAGCCCAAAATGGTTGGGTCGATCTTGGCCCAACAGATCCATTTTTTTTTGTTTTCTTTTTGCTGGTTCGGACCAAAACAGGTTCGGCCTAAGCCTGTAGATTGCTAGTCTGGCCCAATAACCATACTAATTGATTATGTTGCATGCAGACTGAGAACTCGTTCTGCATGCAGCAACCTGGTTATAGCGATGAAGTGGCGGCGCTACCTAATGCGGAGTGCCTGGCTAGAGGTCTGGTTGGTCGTGATGATGAGGGGATAAAGTGAGGATGATGGCTGAGGTTGTGGCAGAGATGGTGGCCGGTGCTAGCCACTGATGGAGGAAAAAAAGAGTTTGCAGAGGAGAGAGAGAGCTTGTGCAACCACCATGTGAGGTGATCAGACTGTTGCTTGTGGTGAAGAGGATGGTGGTCAAGCCAGCGGTGACAGTGGTGGTAGGCAATGGCCATGGTGAAGAGAGAAAGAGGAGAAAATTCACGGTGGTAATAAAAATAGGGGGAGCTGATTTTTGGTGATTTTTGGACCTGATTGTTTTCATACTTAGTCCATGAAATCCACCCATGTTTATATGGGGTAGAAGAGGAAAGTTTTGTCTTTAACAATATTGAATATTGGCCCTTGGTTTGGCTGGGAAGAATCTCAACCATTGGTTTAAAGTAGGCACCATGAATTATCAAATCTGTCAGATGAAGGCTGCCTGAGTTGTCAATTTAGGTAGGCATTACGGCCACCATAGTGTCAATCAACCTGAAGGGACCATATGAGGTTGTAAAGCAATGTTAGGTGATCATTTGCGTGTATATTTTGTCAAATTTGGTAAAAGCTAGAGGCATTAAATGCACCTGCAAAGTAGTCTTTTTGAGCTATCATTTCAGAGAAAAAATAAGGAAAAAGATAAACAGTAACCAAAACGACACCGTTTTGGTAATGTTCTTTTTAGTCCTTTGATTGTTGATTTGTCTCAATTACACCCTTGAGTGGCTTCAAACTTTTAGTTTTATGCAATTTTTCCCCAGAAGAACTTCAATATTAGCCTCGTATTTGCATGTCGTTTTCAATTTGGCCCTTAGTTTTGGATTTATGCAATTTTACCCCTGATTGAACATTAAACTTTCAATTTCACTTTCTGTTTCAATCAATTAAAACCCTATAGTTTGACACCTTTTAAAGATTGGTCCTTAGCTGTGAAATTTTTCAATTGAACCTCTAATTTACCCAAAACTTTAATTTTCTTGCAATTTTACCCCTAATTGCAATCAATTGACTTGGTAAAAATTAAATTTGGTCTTCTAAACTTCTAATCTTCTTAATTAAGCCCAAATTAGACTCTCAAACTTAATGTTTCACCAATTAAACCCCTAATAAAATTAATTTGACCCATTTAAAGTATAATTAAGTTCTTACACTTAATTAAATCCTTCGATTGGACCCAAATTAATTCTTAAACATAATTAAACTTTAATTTGGCCCATGATTAAATTAAATTGGCCTATTAAAAATTCAATTATACACTTGGACTTACTTTTTATGCA
>Ga0325405_1007724_pt1 | contig 10806 bp, 8 predicted proteins | sample PopdelMetagenome_21_FD_205663 | JGI IMG/M metagenome (GOLD analysis project Ga0325405, IMG submission 205663) | Populus deltoides microbial communities from Bellville, Georgia, United States - Xylem-Control-R2 | ecosystem: Host-associated > Plants > Phyllosphere > Stem > Wood/Secondary xylem...
GACTTTAATATGGGCTAAATTATGCTAAAACAAAGTTTGAAGACCAAATTAAAATTTTTCAAGAATTGCATTATTATAATCCAATAAAATATGAGAGGGTTAACAATAATTCATGTATAGTAAAAATGCTACCCATTTAGTTTTATGTATAATAGTATTGTTTGTTTATTTTTCAGGAGATTTTTAATATTTTAATAAATTAATAAAGAGATTGTTTTTTCTTTTTTTGAGACATCTAGATTTTTCTCAAGTCTTTTTCGTTCAACCCTTTCCTCATTTTCTTTTCAATCCTAATTAATCTAGTTTCTGGCTTCGTCACTTAATCTAGTTTCCAGCTGCGTCACTTTCTCTATGCATTCAAGTTGTAATTTTGTTAGAGCTAGCTAGCTACACTTGCATGGTAAAAATCAGGGGCAAGCACACATATAACACTCATTCCCTGCAGGCTGCAGCTGAATTAAAAACGGTGGGAACTCAAACTTTGTTGATGATGATGACAGGCACTAAGAGTAACATGGCAGTTCAATTCACTTGGGCACTGGTTTTCATTCTTATTACTGTTAATCCTACGTATCATAACTCCACATCTTTACACTGTTAATTTCATCCTAGGAAACAAAAATCATAAAGCTACTTTTTACTTTAATCTCTTCTATGCCCCATGCGTAATTTACCACACACAGATATAATAAATATGCAGTGCATGCTGTCATTCAATTGGTGAATTTGTCACCAGCTGACTTTGCAATCCTTCGTTTTCTTACCTCTTACTCCTCTTTTAGCCACAGAACACCTTTTTTTTTCCCCTTGGTCCAACAGGATGTGCCAGAAAAGGCTAAAGGAAATTCCTATTCATTCTCTCTTAAAATTTCAGCATCAGTACTACTAGATTCCCATAGAGGGACCCCTTTTACTATTCATCACAGAAGAAGTAAGAGTATAGGCCCACACCGATCGAGGACATTGAAGGCTGGGCGTCCTAATGTGATCAATGGTGTAGATTTTGTCACCTCACCTTTCACTGTTCATTTAAATATCCACTTTGCTTTGAAACTGAATTGGAAGATTCTTGCTCAGCCATTTCCTCCTGTTCTATATATATATATATATATATATATATATATATATATATATGCCTTCATTACTTACTTGGGTTGTAATATTTAAGCATGTCGAGGCCCTTTTTGATGAGGTAATTCAGTTTGTTGTCTTCAACGATTGTCTTCAACTTGAAGGCTGTCAAAAAAGTGAAAACCATCCCCATCTGTTGGAGACAGTGATAGACAACCATTTAAGATAAATGGCCCCTTGAATTTTGCATTAGAAAAGCACAGATGTGAAAAGGTGAGGTAAAGGTAGTACTGATTATTGTCAAAAAGCAAAAAAAAAAAAAAAAGATTCATTTTGAAATAAAGCTATGGAATGCTTACAGATACAAACACAAGAGTTGAAGATCGAAAATCTCACCAAGCCTTATTAAGAAAATTTCTACAGTATTTTATCAAAGACAATGACACCATGAGCTTGGTTCCTTCCCAGATATTTCTACAGTAAACCAGAGGATGAAGAATCTTGTATCAGACACATTTACAAAAAATCAAAGATGTCACTCTATAGCACACACCTGTAGCCAGAAGATAATCTATTTCCAATATTCCATCTCAAACTGAAAACTTCTGTAACAATAATTGAACTAAATAGACTCTGCACATGCTGAAAAAAATATATAGTCTAAAGGGATTGTCCAAAAGCCACAGCAAGTCTTTGCAGATCCTTGGTATAGATGTCTGCTGGCTGTGAAGCTTGTTGATGCTGGTTCGGTATCCAACTAGCACTTGACCCTTCTGCTATGAAGTGTGTTTCTGGTTTCACTTCACTGTACACATGTTGAGATGTTTGGTTTTGTATTGTGCTTCCAAGAAAGAATGTGGTGTTAAGATATTCAGACCATTTGATGTCTTCAGCTGTGTCGTTTTCGAGTGACCGAAGGTGAGATTCCTCGCCGGATTTCCCACAATTAGCTAACCCCCATGAGAAGGCGCTGCTCTCGTAGAAATTGGTGTTGCTTTGCAATTCAATACTGCTACTACTTCCATTGCTTCCACTTCCATTGTTGCTGAAGCTACTTGCTTCCCAGTTCTGAACCCCATTGACATCACAAGAGCCTACAGAAGGATTATGATCAGATGGAAGACTAACAGAAGGCTTTACACGTATTGGAGTTTGGAACATAGAGGTTGAAACAGATGGGAGAATAGTCGGTGGTGTCATACAAGAATTGAACTCATGAGAAATCATCTCAGAAGAGGAATTTGGATTGAAGCAGAGAGTGGTATTTGGATTCATTGAGAGGCCTACACTAGGTTTGTAATCCAACTTCTGGAAAGGAAAATACCCCATCAAATCAGAAGGCCTGCAACTGGCAGGGGAGCTTTCATGGGAGGTACCAAACCTATCCAGGAAGAATTCCTTTGTCGGTGGTGTATTTGTCATGTTGCTGCTACTACTATTCCTGTCCTTACTGTTGTTGATCTTTGAGCTGGAAGAAATTGCAGGTGGTTGTAAAGTAGCTGCCTCAATGAGGTTCAGTTCATTTGATACATTAGAAACTTTCTCATTGCTCTTGTCAGCTGTAGGCTGCTGCTTCTCTTTACAATTCTCAACTTCAGAGAGAGGTTTGTGAGTGTTGGGGTCAATGCCTCTCTGCCTCAGCTTCTTCTTAATGCAGGAGTTCCATAAATTCTTTATCTCATTATCAGTTCTTCCAGGTAACTGTGCTGCAATCTGAGACCATCTGATCAAGTAGGTAGCAACAAGCAGTCAATATATGATTAAAACACTTTAGTTTGAAACGAAAGTCTAATTAAGAGTAAATTTATAAAGTTAATATAAATATAAACTACCTATTGCCAAGAACTGCATGGAGTTCAATTATCAAGTTTTCTTCCTGCTGTGAAAATGCTCCTCTCTTCAAATCAGGCCTCAAGTAGTTAATCCATCTTAACCTGCAGCTCTTTCCACACCTCTGCAAATCTGCCAATATATACATGTACATAAATCATTAATGTAAATTGGAAGATGTTTACAGGAGTGATAAAACTAGCATTCTGACACCATTTACCCTGCATTATAATTAACAAAAAAGGGGTACCTGCTTGTTTAGGGACAGAGCTCCAACAGCCATGTCCATGCTTAGTAATATAATTCAGAAGTTTCTCATCTTCCTCAGGAGACCACAGGCCTTTTCTTAACTTCTGCTTGTAACAGCAAGAATGCCTCCCCATGTGGAGTGCAACAAAACCTGCAATGCAGTGCTGGCAAATGAACTTTTAAAAAGTGGCAAAGTATTGTGTCAGCAACAGGAGGAGAGCTGGGGCTTTGAAATGGATTCTAGGAGGTGGGGAAGTGATTGGAATATGGGATGAAAGAGAGAGATATAGAATAGAGAGATGAGAAGAAAATGAAGTGGCAGCCTGGTAGGGAATCAAAATTAATAGGAGGAGGCTCTAAGAGAAAAGTCACATTCAAGAGGTTGATTGAAGATCGTGGCTTCAGATTTATACATGGTTTTCCTGAGTTATATGCTGTCCTCTTGGACGGTCCTTGTCAGGATGTGGGACCCACTATAGGGCATGGACGGTCCTGATCCTACTGCTGTCATTTAGCAGATGATGAAACAAGAGCATGGGGAAAATGGGGTGCCAAAGCAAATTTTGAGTATTTAAGACTTGTGCTGAGGACTGGCGGGACTCTTCTCTTACCAGATACTTGTAAGAAACTGGCAAGCTGAGAAGCACCAAGTAAAAAGTTTTTGGTGATGCAGACATGTGTACACACAACTGCTTTTATTTATTTACAATGGATTGGATATGATGTGAGGGGAATGGATGAGATGTAACACAACTAATCATGGTAACTTCTGTTTTTTTTTTTTTTCTTTCTTTCTTTCTTGTTACCATGTCTAGTATATACACATGAAAACTTGTTTTTTATTTACTTTGTAAGTAAAATTTTATAATTAAATATATAATTTTTAAAATTTATTTTTTTAAAACCATAACTAGAAATATTTTTGATTTTTTTAAAATAATAACTGCAAAAGGTAATACGATATCAAATATATATTTAATTTATATTTGACATTATAATAACTTTTACCATCACGAGTTAAAAACCTGTAAAATTATAGTGTTTTAATTAATCACATTCAAAATTATTTTTATTACAAAACACAATTCCAATAGCAGTAGCAAACAGAACCATTAATACTACTTCTGTACAGGTTTTAAAGCAACATGTTATTTTAACCAAGTCCACATGAAGATTCCCTATACAAAAAAAGAAAAAGAAGTAACAATAAATGAGAAAGGGAAGGTTTTTGTAAACAAGAAACGTCTACAATTAGTGAGAAAAAGCAAATATATTACCCTCATTAAATTGATGAAATGATAGCGGCAGCTACACGTACCTCTCTCTTGGAGACTTGTTCAATAGGAAGAAAATTGCTGGATTCACTCCTGTAATCAATTCTTTATTTATTTGCCTATATACATCTATATATCATCCTTGACTAGCTAGCTAGCAATATTTTCGCATTCAGCTAAATTCCCACCCTCCCCCGTTTTCCAGGCCTTTTGAGGCAGCTCCTCCGATCTCAAGAACCCATTGAGAAATTAAATGACAGGAGAGACTCCTTGTCTCTTAGAAAACCCTTAAAATCCAATCAACTTTCCTCATTTACATCATTCAAAACATCTTAAAATCTGAATTGCCAACAGCCTGTTCTTCTCGTGATGGGAAAAAATGCTATCTAAATACATAGCATAGCAGTGAACGGAAATTACTGGGCATGCATGAAGACCCTTTTCGCAGATAGGACAATCACAATAATGCAGTTGTCCTCTGTAGACCATCGGATAGGAGATGATGTGCATGGAAATTAATGTAATGTATTCTTTCAGATACTATAATAAGGACAAATCTTGATGAATTATTACAAGTTACATGGTACACTCAATATGTCAATCATTATTTATTGCCTCCTAAATGATCTCTCTTTCTTTCGAGACTATATATGAGGCTATATATATATATATATATATATATATATATGAATGGGTTGGTTGGACTGACACGATTCCATAATCTCTCCCAGTACCGTTCTTTATATTTTTTTTCAAGGAAAGACGTCTAAATATTAATACTGGATTAATTACCCCCTGTGTATAATTTATATCAATTTAACCAAATTAAAGATAAGTTAATTGATTGGATGTATATGCCTGTCATGTCCAAAGTATCATAATGATACATGATACATACATTACATGGAAGGGGGAGAAGAAGTGTGTTTCGCATTGCCGGTTTTTGTGGTCGTCGTTTGCTTGAAAAAACAAGTTTATACAAAACTATAAATTATAATTTTCCTCGTATTTAACTTCTTACGAGATGAAAAGTAGGATTAAACGATGAAATTTAAACAATTTTTGAAACTATAATCAGTCTGAAAAAATCTCCACCGCACCACAGTACAAGTTGATGATAATGATAATAAAAAATAATTGATAAAAAAAAAACTTAATTATTGGCGGCTTAGTATTTGTTTTTTTAGTTTAAAGAGGGTGTCCGGGTCAGCTTGCGTGTACCTTGACTAATTCCACGAGCCCTGAATTTAACGACCATATAAGCCTTTAGTGACCATCATATGAACAATCACAGGGCTTGAACTTGAGACAAAAAAAAAAATAAATCTCTTGATCTCAAACTTTTATCACTGAACTACTACCTAAATAAATATATATGTAATCAGATTAAGAAATACGGAGCCGTATTATCCTCAAGCAAGTTGCAGAACATTTTTTCCTGTGTTGTGCAGGAAGAAAAGATATTCTCTCCAAGGGATGCTGCATGACAATGGCTTGATTAAAAAACAACAATAATAAACAAGAAAAGGGTGATTATTATTTTACTTAAATTTTTTAATTAAACACGTTTTAGACTTTGAGAAAGAAATAGAGAACCTTCATCACCACCATAATAATGGAGTAACATATAGCCTGTCTCTGTCTCCTTCGCTCTTCTTATTGCCCCATATATGAACCATGAAGCTTCTTTAATCTCCTTGACATCTGGCACTATTGTCCTTAATCTAGACATCCCAATTGGATATGTATATTATGTACGTTAATTAATTAAAATAATATATACGAAAAGATGCCTGTAATCTCCATATACGCCTCATAATGCCCTCTTACGCTTATCTTGTTGAAGGAACCATATGAGCTGTTTTCTGAAGTCAACCACTGCTTCACCTTTTATTTTTCTATTTCTTCTTTGTGTTGTATATATTTGCTAATCATATATATGTTGGCTTTGCTGTCATTAATCCCTATTTAATCTGGTGGGTTTGTTAGCATTCCCTGCAAATTAATAATGAAGTTGTTAAGTTAAACTATATATTATATTTTTTACTCTTACTTTTGATGTATGCCTCTTTATTTAATCCACTTGCTTCAGTTCTAGGGAATGAATCCTTGTCTTTGAATGATTAGCTAGCAGCATAAAGGAATAGGAACAGGAACAGTACAGGCAATTAATTTAATAAGTTTTATCATGAGCTTACTTTCACAGCTGCATAACTGTTCCATTATCTTTGTTTTGTATAATAATTGAGTCTCTGTTTGTTTGCTTTACGTGGTCTGCATTTTTCTTTCAAATTCATATTTAAAAATAGTTGATTAATTTTATATGCATCCACTAAAAATTAAATATATTTTTTCAAACCACAACCATAAATAAAAATTTACATGGTAACAATCAGAGATATAACCAAGTTTCTGGCTTTCTGCTAGCTAGGCATGGTCAGGTAAAAAGTTTTTTTGTTTTTTTTGTTTTTCCTGTGTTAAGGGCTAGCTTGAGGTGAGTTGAGGTAAAGGGGTGATGATCCTGTTGATGTCAATGCAATCAATCGTCGGCCACCGACGACAAGAAGTAGAACAAAAGTATCAGACATGTTTTTTAATTACAGCCATACAATAGTCAAGGATGATCTAACCCAAAAATAAGCTCCTATGCGTTGATGTGTATTCATGTCTCACAAGTTGCTGTTTCAAGATTCCTCTGAGCTCTTAAACCGACCCTAAATGGTGCCCTTTGGTCCCTAGAGGGTTATCTTTTGCATAAACACATTAATTAGGATTCTTATAGGAAACAGCTGTGGGACTTCACAAATAAGTGTATGTGATGTCAACTTTTTTAGGACCCGTCCCCAGACGACTGGGGTTCAATTTCAGGTACGAAGCACAACACTTGAAAACTTCAGCAGAGTAAAAGGGTTAATCTGCTATTCCTGCTGGGAATTTACTGCAGAATTAGTTTATGTGGTTGAGCATTAAGCTACCATCTGATGTTCCTTGTTCCTGAAAATCATCAAAGATAAGCTAGTATCAATAGTTTTTTTTTTTTTTTTTGTAATCAAAACAAGACACAAATCTTCTCCTTGGTAAATTAGTCAAATTGTAGCTAACTTTAGGCCTGCAGAAAAGAAGTCAATCTCTTGTCAATAGATTACTCTGTTTGAACCTTTAGTTACTGAGTTCAAGGTATTGGCTTGAACAATTTTTTCATCATTTAAACAAGTGTAAATCATAATAACATTCTGGTAAAACAAAGCCATAATTAGTAAGCATAATGGCCTATTTCGATGTAGCATTGATGGGAAATAGGCCAATTAAAACCCATGAAGACAAAGATTTTGAAGATAATAATCGAATGGTTATTTGAAATGGAGGGGGACACCATCCATATGCCCTTGAAAATGGAGAGCTCTTTCCTCATTATCCTTAAAGTCATCTGTTTCTAAGCAGATTCTGAGACAGACAGCTAATTGACAAGAAAGAGCAACTGTTACTCTAATAATGGAATCACACTCATCACAGAGTCCTTGCTAATATGATTATCTTCATTAACTAAAAACTATTCTTGAAAAGAAAAAAAATTCCAACATCAAAAGTAGAAAAATAGTTGCATCACATAATCATCTTTGAAAACAACTCCACTAGCATCTTTCTGAATTAACCAAGGATATATAGAGATCCATGCATCAGTCTATCCTAATTCAGCAATTCTTTATCCTCCATGCTTTCAAGTTATTGATAGAGGCTACCGTTGCTGAAGGAGTAGCAAAACTTCTGTAGTACCTGAGAGATATGCTTATCTTTACTTGATTGCTGTAAAATTCTCCCATCTCGCACCTTTTTACCTAATGAAGCAACCAACCTAGTGCTTTGGAGCATGCAGTGCCTTTTGACAAGAGATTGGTATTCAAAATATTACCATCAGATAAAAATAATAATAAAAAAATCTGCTGGAAGCATCACACATTGATTTGCCTAAACATGTTGAAAGCTAAGAGGATTGAAAGAGAGAGGGAGGGGGGGAGGGGGGGTCCTTTTGAGATGACCTTAATAAACTATCATTATTATGGAGTATTATTCTTGATTGGCCCATTAACATTTAGTTGGAAACACAAGCACATGGATATCTAATAAGTTTGGCATTTAACTTAGCAACTAAACTTGATCAGCTTTAGTCTTATCACAGCAACAAATGATGATTAGAGAAACACGAAGGCTGCTATCATGAGGTTGCTTACCATAAATGGAAGCTTAAGATCTCATTAGCCATCATTATTGAGCAAAGCAGTGGTGTTCAAATGGCATTGACAGCATGTAATTAAGCATACTATGTAAGGAAAAGATCAGTGACAGTGATAGAATTTGATTTTCAATTTAAAGCTGGGACGAAGGGCCAGCAAGATTATAGTGGAAATTGACTTTAATTAGAAGGCAACATCATCAATTATCAAAAGGCCTCAAGGCCTTTATTCCTATGGAAATTATATATATAAAAAAGCCTTGTCTGGTTGAGATTGTCCCATATAATCATAATTAGGTGTTTGCTTTTAGCTTTGTAGTGGGAAATTATGGTCAACTTTCTTGCCAAATTAGCATCATTACTTTTCATTCTAGGGCTGTTTCGCTTGATGTGGGATGTGTGTTGTGAATCTTTAATTGGAGCATGAATAACAGGTGTTGATTAGCCTTGTCTAACCAGTTCCACCAAAAACAAAACAACACAGAATCTAAGGTACCGCCAATATCATCAGATCCATGTTAATGTTTGGGCCAATTTCATGCTCACTTTCCTCCACATTACTCAAGTGCTCAGCAACCCTAACCAACCATTCAACACAGCACACAGCTTGATACTGGATTAGTCAAAAGCTGGACCTGTAATTCTCCGTATGGACTTTTGGCATACTTTACATTTTGAATGTTCAGTCCAAATAGCCACAGAGTTCAGGCCCAAAGGAAGGCATCGCCATCTATCTTATTCTTTAAGACTTTAAACAGTTAACAGCTAGCAAAAATGAAAAGCATTTTCCTGGGGAGGAAAGGGTCTGGTCCCCCTGGAACTTTGTCTGCTACCCTAAGGGAAAATGCCATTGCCTATTGCTCTCTCACTTTAATTATCCAATCAAACCCATTCTTTTTTGTTTCCTTTTGCTTTCAAAATATAAAATTTAATGGAATCCTAATCATCCATTTTGGATTGATCATGTGATATACAGTCTGTCACACACTACTGTTTTGCTGCTTCTGTTGTTGCTGTTACACTATTTTATTTTATTTTTTTGATCAGTTGCTACCAGCCGCTGTCTTTCCTTTCCTTTTTTATTTACTACACATAATCTCTTAACTATCATCAACTTAATTCTGAAAGGATCTCTATTCTCTGCCTCTACCAATCCCCATGGCTACCGAGACTGCTCCATCACATCAAACTCCTGATCACGAGGTATTTAGATCATCATCCTGACTATCTTTTCTCTTTTCAGTTCTGATCAAAGTATGATATACTTTTGCTTAGCTGATCATTCATATATACTTCTTGGGATTCTTTAATTCTTTCCAATAATTTTACTTTTCTAACTGATCATAATTATATATATGATCTCTGATGTTTCAGTAAGATCCATATAGGGTTTTGTTACTCCTGGACTTGCATGAATGTTTTAATGATCATAGATTTGTTTATCTGACTGTATGGAAATCATAGAACTTGTAGTTTCTTTTGGATATCATCCATGAATGATTGGATAAGGTTAGTTCTTGATGCTTGCCTCTCACTCTATTCACTGTATCAGAAGCTCTGAGAAGTGTCTGCTGTTGACAGGAGAAAGATTTTATATATATTTGGATGTGTCCCTTTCATAATTATCTGGAAAAATAAATGACACCTTTCTTTTGTATCTCCACTAATCATCAGTCTAAGCACATACGAAGTCGAGGTGGAACATACACCATTTTCTGGTACATTTCGCTTTCTCAAATCTGTTGAAAGATACTGTCACTGTGAAATTGGTACGCTAGGAATAAGGTATTTCATTTCAAGAAAATACCAAATCCATAATGAAAGTTAGTCTTGCCACCTTTATTGCCTAAGCTTTTTTTTGTGGGATATGAATTATCAAACATGGTGGCGTCCTTCTGCATTTATATCAGCTGTCACATGGTTCTGATTCTGCCATAAAGATTCTCTTGTTAATCAACTAGGCATTATTCTTTCTTCCGGTTTGCGAGGGGTACGAGATATCCATACTCTTTAAGAATTTCAAATTACAATATCAATATCTAGATGGGGAGATTAGAAATTGTTGTAGTATGTGGCTTATAGAATGATGCTGGAGTGAAGTGGAGCAGAGCAAGATTGTAAATTATTAATACATCTTGTATGGCTAGGGTT
>Ga0325405_1007728_pt1 | contig 10805 bp, 5 predicted proteins | sample PopdelMetagenome_21_FD_205663 | JGI IMG/M metagenome (GOLD analysis project Ga0325405, IMG submission 205663) | Populus deltoides microbial communities from Bellville, Georgia, United States - Xylem-Control-R2 | ecosystem: Host-associated > Plants > Phyllosphere > Stem > Wood/Secondary xylem...
ACTGAAGAATACGGGCAAGGAAGAAAGACATACAACAGCGGTGTTTGTGTTAAGGGATCCACTAGTAGTGAGTTAGAAGTTGACTACTATGGTAGATTAGAAGAGGTCGTCGAACTGCAATATCATAGCGAGCAGAATAGAGTGTATTTATTCAAATGCTATTGGTATGACACGACTGACAGAGGAATCAGAATTGATCCGCACTATGGTCTGGTCAAAATCAACTCAAAAGCTAGACTTCACAACATAAACGATGTCTTTGTTTTTGCAAAGCAATGTCAACAAGTTTATTACACATACACCTATTCATTTAGAAAGGATCGATCAAGAGTGGATTGGTTGTCTGTTTTAAAAACGAAACCCCGGGGTTGTGTCGAGGTTGTTCAGGATGAGAACGAAGACACAAGTGTGCGAGATGAAGTCTTTCAAGTTAGTGAGTTGGTTGAACCATATCGAGTTGCTCCTTCGATTGAATTGGAAGAAAATTCAAATTTTCGTGTTTTCGATGATAGTCTTGTTGATGTTGACGCAGAGGAGTTGAATGTTGTTTTGAGCTCTAGCGAACAAGCAAATATCGATGAAGAAGATGATATCCATATTGAAGATTGCGATGAAGGTGATGACAATTCAATTGATGACAAAGAAGAAGAAAATTATGACTAACAATCAAAATGAAGCCCTGTGTAAAACCCTTTTTTTCATGTAATTTAGATTATAGAGATGATATATTTTGTAACATGAAATATTTATTACTTGAAATAATTACTTGAAATGTCACAATCACGAAATAATTACTTGAAATAATTATAAATCATGGATGATATATTTTGTAACATTAAATAATTACTTGAAATGCCACAATCACTGACGTCCATACCGACGGAATAAGTCCGTCGCCATTTCACAGAGAGTTTGAAAATAATTACTTGAAATGCCACAATCAACGACGCCCATATCGACGGATTAAGTCCATCGGCATTTCACAGAGAGTTCGAAAATAATTACTTGACATGCCACAATCACCAACGCCCATACCAATGGATATAAGTTCATCGTTAAATTGTCGGCGGGTCAATTTTACTGACAAAATTACCGACGAACTGCATGAATTCCAAAGGGTTGTGCATTAAATGCATCTCTGACCGCGTCATCTTGCCGACAGAATTACCGACGGACCACAGAAAATATGGAGGGTCATTAAAAATTTTGGTGCGAAATTCAACAATTACCGACGGATTTTTGACACTTCACCGATGGAATAAATTAAAATAATAATTAATTTTATATCCGTCGGTGAATCCATCGGTAAAACTGCCATATAAGTTCTAGCGACCGCCCCTTCAGTACGTTTTTTCTTCTCCTCAGTTTTTCACCTTAAATTTTGATTCTTTTCCTCTCCATTCTTCAAAGCTTTCACCTGCAATCTCTAGCAAGTTTTCTTGTGAATCTTCATCAGTTTAAAAGGTATCTGTTTCTTCTATTTTATTTTACTTTAAGAGTTTTTTTTTCTTCTATTTTTTTGTTATGTTTTTTTGTTTTGGTGTATTTTTTGTAATGTAGATAAAGTATTAAATTCAACACATTATTAAAGTAAGCATATTTCATTCCTAAAGTCTATAGTTTTTTTTTTGAATTTTTTGAATATGTTTTATTATTGTATTGGCATAATTATTATTAGTTACTTTGTTGAATATTTATTGTTAATGTTGAATTTACCTTAGAATTAGTAATTGAATATGTTGGAATAATTATTAATTTTACTCTATTATTGCATGATTTGTGTTTAATTTTTTCCATTTATTTTGATTGTTAGTCTAGAGTTTTTTTTTTGAATTTATTATTTTGTTGTATTGACATAATTATTGAATTGTAATTGTTAATGTTGAATTTACCTTAGTATTAGTAATTGAATATTTTGGAATAATTGTTAATTTTACTCTATTATTGCATGATTTATGTTTAATTTTTTTTCATTAATTTTAATTGTTAGTCTAGAGTTTTTTTTTATTGAATATATTTTATTGTTGTATTGGCATAATTATTGAATAATTTGTTGAATTGTAATTCTTAATGTTTAATTTAGCTTAGGATTAGTAATTGAATATGTTGGAATACTATGTATAGATTGAGTCAATTGGTTGTGGCTATTGTTAATATGTGCAGGTTTGTGGATTTGGGTAATATCCAGTATAAGGGAGGTGCTGTCGAATTTTTTTTTAACATTTGAATTTAATTATATAATTATTTGTATAAAATTATGTAGATGCGTAGAACGAAAACCAGAGATGGTCGCTCACTTATGGTCGCAGCTAGTTCGTTTAGCAGCGAGGATGATATTTCCTTAGGTGCCTCTCAAGAAGAGGCACCTACACCACCTGCGCCGTTAACCGATGCTGCCTCTTCCAGCGGTACTTCATAGCGCAGAGGCGGCGTGCCTTTGCAACGAAATCAATTTACCCGCAAGTACGAGACACAATGGAAAGACGACCTTTTAAGGTTTTAGTTTTTTTTTTAAATTACAACATAATTTATGAAGTAATCACTATTGAATTTATTTCATTTATTTTCAGGTTCACAAACATTGAAGCCGCTCGAGTAATATCATCGGCGTTTAAATCGTCGATGAGGATTCCATTGTTTCAATGGAGTCAGATATCCAAGCATCCTGAATGGATGCCTCAAATCAATGCATGGTTTGACAGGTTTGAGGTTGGTGTTAATTTATAATTTTCAGCTTATTATTATAATTGTAAATAAATTATTATTTTTATTTAAAATTAATTATTTATACACAAAACAAATTCTGGTAGGACAGTGAGCACAACACTGTTGCGAGGAGGGTGTGGGAAAATCACGCGGCAACTAGGTAATATCAAAAACAATACAAGATTTTTTTAAGACAAAAATTTATATTTCGAAATGTAATTTTTGGTTGCGTGAAGTAGGTTGCGTGATTTTTAGTATAAAACACAAAAAAGGGCAAAACAAACTGCAAGAGATAGGAGTTTCCAAGGCTGGAACGATGTTGCGGTTTGGAGGGATTTCAAATCGATATACATCCCAGAAGATATATGGTCGTACTATATTGAGCACGTGATGTCTGAGAGGTTCACATGACGCTTACAGTCCGGTGCTGGCAACCAGAATCGGCCAATTCATGGCTAGGTGACAACGCACACTGGCGGCTCCGTTCCGTTTGCTACACATGCGAAGCGAATGGTAAGATTAATTTAAATAAAATATATCGTTAAATTAAGTTGTTGTTAATAAATATTTTTTCATTATAGGCTACGTCTCTTGGACGTGAGCCGAGCCTGATGGAGATGTTTGTGGAGACGCACGTGCGGAGTCAAGACTGCCAAAAGGAGGCGCAACAGTTCATTGATAACCGTGCTCAACATTTCGTGGAATGTTTGTTCAACCATTTTATTTTGTAAGTTATTATGTTTATTGAATTGAATATGATGATTACTTTTTTATTTTTATTTTCAGGAGACTTATAATAATCGGTTGAGGGAGAGATACGGGGACGATATTTTGACCCATCAGGAATTCGATCCGGATTTGTGGATGGAGGTTGGATCGTCAGGTGGACCCGATAAAAATCGAGTTTGCAGGCTCTCCAACACTACGGCTGACAACTTGCAGTCGACCCGTAGTGTTTCAACCGTTGGGAGCTCCCAATCAATATCGAGCTCCCAATCTAAGGAGTTCGTGGCCTTGCAGCAACCCACGGCTCAACTCATCAAAAAATATGACCACCTATCAGCGAAGTACGCACAACTCAAAGCGTCTCATACACAACAAAGAGCGGAGTTTGAACAACAAAAAGCGGCTTAAGAACAGCTTCGTGAAATGGTCATGAACATGGCAACACAGAGTGGAACATGTGCGCCTAATCATTTTTGGCCGTGTAACCACCAGCCTCCTCCTTCAGGATATCCTCCTCCTCCTCCAGCTCCACCTTCATATTAATTTGTAATAAACATTATTTACCTTTAAAACTTCATTTAATATTTTTTTTGAAACACATTCAGTTTGTAATGAATATTATTTAACTTTGATTTTTTGTTTTTGCTGTTTAATATAAATTTTATTTGCATAATTGATTTTTATTACCATTAATTTATATAATTTTATATTATATATTCTAAATAATTTTTAAAAAAAAAATTTAGAAAAAACTATTACCAAGGGTTTTATCGACGGAATGAATTCGTCGACATCTGATAGTAGCATTCACTTACGCATTTACAGACGGATATATTCGGTCGGTATTTCAAACACTCACCGACAGCTTTACCGACAGATTTAATCCGTCGGCATTTGACAGTAGCTGCCACACTTACCGATGAGTTTATAGACGGATATATTCAGTCGGTATTTCAAACACTCACCGAGAAATGTTCCGACGGTATGTAGCCGTCGGTAAATCACGATATCACCGACGGAATAAAAATCCGTCGGTATATTTCAAGCAGGAAACTTTTTTTTTGGCGCGCAAATTTCATCTGTAAAACCATCAGCAAATTATTTTTTTTGTTTGTCCAACCGATATAGTGATGGAATGGGGAATTACCGACAAAGGGAAAGCCGATGGATGTAATCCGTTGGTGAATATGTCGGTAAATAAATCACCGACGAACTTCTAATCACACACCGACGGAATATTTCCGTCGGTAAAAATGTGAAATCTTGTAGTGTGTAATCAAATACACTTCACATAAACAATACTTCAACTGAAAAAGTAATCAAAGAATTAAAACAACATAAATGTAAATGAAATAAATACTTACATTCATAGAACTCTGATTACATCCATGAATAAAAACTCCTAGATAATGAAATATCTTTTTGGTATTTTTGGTTTATGGAATTGAAATTGCAAACCTACAGATTACAAAGGAAATTGCAAGTCTACTTGACTATCACCTATAGAGTTATAGCCCACTGTTCTGTTGCCTACAAAGTTATTGCCTATATAATTACCGTCTATAAGCTATTGCCTATTGACTTCAGGTTTGAAAAGTCATGAGAACTTGATAAACTGCTATGCAATAATTTGAGTTTTTTGTTGAGTTATTTGTGTTCCTTAATCTTCATTGCCATTTGTCTTATATAATTGAGTGATATCAACTACGAGTAACTTTTCATTTTCTATATGTCAACTGCTAATAACTTCCATCTTTCAAAGTTCTTTCCATAATCTCACAATCACATGAGTTACTGTTGCTTTTTAATTTACGTGACTTACACATTCTACTTATATACATGTTTTTTCTTTTATATACTCTTGTTTTCTAATTTTCTCTTGATTATTCAATTATAAGATAATTATCTTTTAACCTTATCTATGTCCTATAAAATTTATGGTATAACACTTATCTCCCCTAGAAATTGCCTTTTAATAACTTCAAATTAATAGGTAACTTTAATTAATAAGTATATTGAGATTCAAATTTTTAATTTTTAAGTCATATCAATTTCATCATTTATTTATGTTTATTATGCATGAATTACAAGACATTTTTTTTCCTGAAAGGAATTTGTATTTGAATATTAAGTATGACTAACTCCTTTTCTTTTATTTCACATTCATTATCTTATCTTTACTACCATGGACATTGTCCTTACTCTTTTGTCTCATTGTATGGATTCTTTGTATGCATCCATATGCTTCAATTGTTGTACTTTAGCTACTTGTTCTTGTATCTCTCTCTCTTTCGTTTCTATTTTTTATTCTCTCAATACTTGTTCTTCTATCCAATGTTCCAATAATCTCTAGATAGTAACCTGGACTACAACTTTTCCAGAATTATTACATATTGTTGTTTCACTCAATGAAGGAGATCTTTCTCTTCCTTCCATGCTCTCCAGTTAATAAAGGCCTTGTCAGGATTTTACAAATCTCATCCTTTATTTCTTCAATTTCCCCTGATGATGATAGTTGTGCAATTCTAATTGTACTCTATTTTCTCATATAAAATTGTGCTTCCAAGTGGTTTGCTTATGTTACAAATGGTTTGTTGTTTGTATGCATAACTTCAAACTTACTCTCATTCCAAACTAACAACATTTGATGCAGAGTTGATGGAATACAGTCGTTCACGCGAATCCAGTCATTTTCAAGTAAAACATTATAGTTTGGGACCGTATCTACAATAAAGAACATTGTTTGAGCAGTTAAGGAATCCAGTTTTAAACTGACTTCTATCATTCTTTTAGCTTGTAGAACTTTTCCAGAGAACCCACTTATCGCTACTCTAGTTGGTGTCAAATCTTCTACTGTTTTCTCAATTACCTCTAACATATTTCGAGGCAGTATATTCACAGCAGTGCCATTATCAATCAATTCTTTTCCTGTTTCCTCTCCTTTAATTTTAGCGCTTAAGTATAACGGTTTCATATGCACAAGCTTGTTAACATTTGGTTTCTCGAACAAAACTTTCACAACTTCTTCAAACTCAACTACACCTTTTCCTTTCACTCTGAAGTCTCTAGCTATCCCTTGCTAGTACACCTTCTGGCTAGCTTCCTCTATTATCACTTCATGGGGTGTTACAAAGCTATAAACAACATCTCCTTCCAATTTTGTAACTTCAACATTCTAATTGATAAACTTGCCTAGGGATGAGAGTCACCATGTTGTATTATGTCATGTTATGTGCGAAGAAATCATCTCCATCATTAAAAAACAAAGCATCAAACATATTGTCTTCCTTATTTTTGTGATTAGCTAGGTACCTTTTATTAGTTCTTTTTAGTTTCTTATGTTGCTTTGTTGTTTTTTCATTTGAATTTGTATCTCCACTCATTTGAATGATTAAGTTATCATTGGTCTCATTAATGAAAAACTCTAGAACATTCTCCTTGGCATCTAATGGTTTTCTTTTCTTCATATAGTTACGAAGTACATTCGTTTTTCTTCTCTACATAGTCCTTGCTACATCTTTTAGTCATTTTTTCTCTTGAATTTTATCAACCCATTTATGTTCTTTGGATTCGACTTTCGTTCAACATTCTTTTGAACTTGATGGTAAGTCTCTCCTGTATCTAATGGTTTTTTTTCTTCATATAATTATGAAGTACATTTGTTTTTCTTCTCTACAAAGTCTTTGCTACATCTTTTAGTCATTTTTTCTCTTGAATTTTATCAACCCGTTTATGTTCTTTGGATTCGACCTTAGTTCAACATTCTTTTGAACTTCATGGTAAGTCTCTCCTTAAGGACTTCTTTTTTGGATAATTTCCTTCTTGTCTCAACACCTCCTTTGACTTTTTTCGATTCTCATTGGCTCTCATTGGAGGATGAAAATGAACCAGTCAAAATTGTTCTTCTAAACTATACCTTAAAAAGAAAGTTATGCCTCATTGTAAGTCTCTTTTAGTATCTATACCCCAAGATGTCAATTCTTCCTTCATGGGTGAACTATAATCATTATACATGGTTTTTGCAATGAGTTGCATGTTTCTGAATAGCATCTCTACCTCTAGTAACTATATGACCATATTCCTTATTGGGGTTTTTTCTAGATAAGTCATCTCATCCACGCTCAACTTTTGCGTTGATGTTGTTTGTTTTCCTTACATCACTCTAGACCTTAGGCGCTCACTCAAATTTGTCAATTCTAGAATCTACATTTGTTTGTCATTGAGGCTTATTATTCCTTTTACTACTCTGCCTCTCACAAATCTCCTAAAATTTGCACATTTTGTCAGTAGTATGACTTGCAATCATATGCCATCTATATAATCCTTTAGTATTTTATGACTTGTATGTTGCCGCAAATCTAAGTATTTAATCTACTATTCGGGCATCAAACAACTCATTTACTACAACAGTCACAAAGGTGACACTCTAGGATACTAAAATGTTATTAGTAATGATCATCATATTAACTGACAATGTATTAACTAAAGGAAAAAGGGTCCTCATCGATTCTCATTTTGTTTTGTTAGGAAACTTAACATGCTTTGATTCTATCAAATCTTGAATTATATGTATGAATATTACACCATTTTTATGGAATGACCAATCACTCCATGCCATTTACAATGATTCTTCCTTTTTAATTCTTCATCTGTCACCTGTTTATGTTTTCTTTTAAATTTAATTCTTTTATTTACTAATAACTAGTGAAAAATAATAGCAACTTGATTTATATCAAATAAATAATGTCTTTCTTCATTTGACTTAGAGATCTTAAAGCTTTACCATTTTTTTATTAATGTATTGCAAACTATTGGTTCACCATTTACGAACTCTACAACATCTATGTCTATTCTTTCTTTATAATAGGTTTCATAAATTGGGATATTTTTTTTTTCTACTTCCTTTCTCAATAGACATTTATACCTAAAAGCTCATACCCTTAACTTAACTCATATATACCCTTAAACTCCATTCCTTTAAATTTCTTTCTTAACTCTCATTCTAGATCTTGATGTGTAATTGTTACAAATTCCTTTTAAGGAATCCTAGACCAACACTTTCTAGCCTCCGTAAATCTATCTAAATACTACTTCTTAGTCTCTTTAGGGTATTGTTTTAATTTTACTAAATCTGCCACCACAAACTCTTGTTTTGTCCTAAAAAAGTGTGTCTAGAATATAATTTACATGTCGTTCTAGTTCTAGATAGAATTTGGTAGAAAATTTATATACCAAGTGAATGCACTTCCCGTTAATAAATTTGAAAACAATCTAAACTTTAAAAATTCAAAATCAACAGCTTCTCTACCTTAGCAAATGAGCCAAGCTATATGTTCCAGAGTAGATATTGACCTTTGACCATTGAATAATGTAAAGTCTGGGAATCTAAAATTTATGGGATAAGGGTACATTCTATATATATAGTCTAGATAAGGTCTTTTATAAGTTGGTTTATGAATTTGTTGAACTCTAAGACCATAAGCCTGTTTGACTATCCCTAAAATATATCTTGGACCAATCCTATCTAGTGGAGTAAACTCTGAATCATCTAGTATCATTTTTTATCTTGGTTTCTTCATGAAATATTCTTATAATTTATAATCCTTTTTTTTTTGAATTACTTCCAGCTTCTTCTATGACTATAGGTTTCACTAAATTTATTTTAGGTTCTCGTTAAGGGTTACTTTTTAAGTTGATCTGTTTTGGCCAAATTGGTTCTTTACCAATTGGTTTTGGATTTGGTTATTTTAACCTCTTTCACATCTAAATGGTTTTTGACTTCCACTACCACCTGTTTAGAAATATTATTAATTGTTTTTATTATCACATGATTAAAGTCCGATATTATCTCATTATTTCCATTCTTTATTTTGGTGCCTAACTTAAAATTAACATCTTTAAATGTTTTAACAACTTCTTGGCAAGAAACTTTATTAAAATTATATAGTTTTTCAAAACTTCTTTCTAAATTCCTTTCAAGCCTTTCAAAGCTTTCTGCTAAATTCCTTTTACAAGTCTACCTTTCTCTAACACTAGACTCTATCACAATATAGCTTGACCTATTATTCATCAATGAAATCCCATTGTAGCAATCATTATTAATTTTTAACCTGTTTCAATTTTCTGGGTAGAGAAATCTAAATAACTAGGGCCATGACAACAAGCTATTTTTTTCTATTAGGACAAATCAACTATTTACATTCGATTGGGTGTAATTTTGGAGTGCATAAATATAGGAATTAAATTTTTCTAACAAAATGTACAAAGGGTGAGGGAAAGGCATGACTAGAATATGGGTGTCAAAGAAAATGTGGGATTTCATATTCATTGGAAAGACAAAACATACAAACAAATATCGATTTAATAGCTTTCCCTAAAATAAGATTTTGATTATATGCATTAATCAGATACCATGTTTGGCCAGGCAAACAAATACTGGTTCTATGTACTCAGGGGCCATGGGTAAGCTATCACTCTTTAGCTTGCTGTTAGTTGATTAGTGTTTGGGAAAGGTAGATATCTATGTTCGGCTCAGCTCGGCAGCCTGACTCCTGACCTCATGCAGTGTAGTTTACGACCATTTCTTAGGCTTTTCTCTATTCTATACACACACTAGGCGGTATGGTGCCAGCAGTGGTACACAATGGAATGACTGCTGTTTAACCAAGTATTGGGAGAGGACAATACTCGGTTTTGACTTTTGAATCCGACTGTTGCTATCCTGAAGAAACAGTTATGATTATCTTTATGTTGAGGAAAAAAAATAAAATAATTAGAGGCTTCATTTACTTGTAGGTTTTTCTTTAAATGTTTGTTTGTGTCATGTCACGCTATTAAAATTGCCTTTTAAGCTACAACAGTGGAAGGTCTAAAAAATTGAATTGTAAGATGGAATCATAAAATCTTGTCCATGTATAATCCAATCCAATGCTAAAAAAGATGAGAGAGAGAGAGAGAGAGAGAGAGAGAGAGAGAGAGAGAGAGAGAGAGAGAGAGAGAGAGGAAACTCTAAAAATCGTTAAAACCAAATCATTCACAAACCTAAGCAAGAATAACAAATTGAAAATCTCTCTAGGATTGTGGAGGAACTCCTTCCAATCAAGGATTATAAGAACGGGACAACTCCTTATATTTCTTAGTATCATATATGCAATTTTGTCCATGAAATTTGCAATTTTTAAGGTATAAATTATAAAAACTCAGATGAGGAGCCTATCGAAAAGTTCGAGTATATTAGGAAAGCTTCTTTTCTACCTAAAATGCCTTTACACTTCATTTCCCATCCCAATCTCAGTACTATAGGAAAATGAAAACAAGCTCCTCCCAGTTTGACAAATGGATCAATGATATTGTAGGAATACTCGTACAATGAT
>Ga0325405_1007732_pt1 | contig 10803 bp, 10 predicted proteins | sample PopdelMetagenome_21_FD_205663 | JGI IMG/M metagenome (GOLD analysis project Ga0325405, IMG submission 205663) | Populus deltoides microbial communities from Bellville, Georgia, United States - Xylem-Control-R2 | ecosystem: Host-associated > Plants > Phyllosphere > Stem > Wood/Secondary xylem...
TTGCGTTTGGGTTATCAGGTTTCCTGCTGTTTAAGAGCCCCTTCTCAAGGTACCTCAGGTTTTTTTCTTCCCATTTGTATGCTGTTCTTTCTGTGTCATAATTGCGTCTGCTTGGTTCCTTTACACATGCCTTTCTACACATGCTCAATGCAATGTTATTTTATATTGCTCTACGTTGACTTTTTTTCTTTTTCTTGAATTTCATTTCTTCTTTGTTTGTTGTTTTGCACGCCTAACCTCTGTTTAGTGCTCTCCTTATTTTCATGTTTTTTTTCAATGTTGTATGCCTTCTTACTTTCTCTGCTTCTCTCCCTTATTTTCCATTCACAGCCTTTACTATGTATTTGGTTTTTCGTCTCTGATAAGATCACGACTTGATGTGTCGCCTCCATTAGTTGATCTTTAATTTGTCTGCTTACTTGGCTTGTTTAGCAATCTTACCAAGTACATTTCCTTTTGTTTTTTTCCTCCCGTTTCATGAATCAAACATTCTATTTCGGTTTTTTCCCCTGCTATCATATGGTGCTGTTTGCGCTAGGTTTCATGACCCAATTTCAATGACTTCTCAAGAAAAGAGAAGAGAGTTTTCTTATAGATTCACTTGAAATGCTTTGTTTGTAGGATATTTTCATGTTGCTGCTTATGTTAAGAGTCAGAACAAGTTTAAGCACTTAAGCCTCTCAAAATTAAAGAATGAAAGACTGCACCTAAAGCTGGTTTATATATCAAACCATTACAACAGATAATAGAAAAATATGCAACCCGCGTTTAATACTCCTACAGACATGGTTTAATGAACAAATAATAAATCAAATTTAATCTTTTAATCCTAAAAACTAGTACATTATTAACTAACTCAGTTCCAACAATTCATCCCTTAAACTGTATTGCTTTCAGCAAACAGTTTACCCATTTGGTACCACACATACACCTAGCAAGCTTCTCAGCTTTTCAAATGCATCCATCTTCAAAGCTTTTGTCATAATATCAGCAATTTGGTCTCATGAATTGCAATGCTTCAACTCAATTATACCTTCTTTGCAAAGCTCACGCAGGAAGTGAAATCTAATATCTATATGCTTGCTTCTACCATGCATAACTGAGTTCTTTGCTAATTTAATTGTAGACATATTATCACAGTGTATGATAGTAAGTGTATCTTGCTTGCAATCTAACCTTTCAAGCATTTTTCTCATCCATACCGCCTGACAAACACAATGAGCTGCAAATATAAACTCTACCTTGGTTGTTGATAGGAAAACCACTGGTTGCTTCTTCGAACTCTAAGCAACTGCTCCCTATTGAGCATAAAAACCTATGATCATCTTGATAACCAGCATAGTCACTATCAGAGAAGGCCATTAACATTTCATCACTTGCAGCTCCTTTTTTGTAGCATAAAAACCTATGATCATCTTGATAACCAGCATAGTCACTATCAGAGAAGGCCATTAATATTTCATCACTTGCAGCTCTTTTTTTGTAGTAAATTCCCAAGTCCACTAATCCCTTCACATATCTCAAAGCTCTCTTGATAGCTTGCATATGTAGATTTGTAGGTCTCTCCATATATCTACTGACCAGACTAACCACAAACATGAGGTTCGACCTAGTCACTAATAGATACATAAGACTCCATACCATCTACTTGTATTGAGTCATATCCACTTGCTTTCCACTTTCATTCTTCATTAGTTTAATACCTGGTACCATTGGATTGCAAACTGAATTTGCATTATCCAAGCCAAACCTTTCTAAAATCTCCAGAACATGTTTCTTTTGACTCAAATAAATTCCTTTATCATTCTGCACAACCTCTACTCCGAGAAAGAACTTCATTTTACCTAAATCAGTCATATCAAATTCCTTTTTTATTGAAGCTTTAAACTCTACAAACATCTCCATATCACTTCCAGTGAACACTAAGTCATCCACGTATATGCTCACTACCAGAATCTTTCCTTCTCCTAGAGTTTTGACAAATAAAATATGCTCACTTGGACATCGAACAAACCCTTCCTTAAAAAAATATGATTCAATTCTACTAGACCAGGCTCGTGGTGTCTACCTCAAGCTGTATAAAGCTTTCTTTAACTTGAAAACTTTGTACTCTTCTCCTTTCTTCTCATAACCAAGGGGTTGTTCTACGTATATATCTTCTAATTCTTAATGGAGAAATGCACTTTTTACATCCAGTTGATTCACCTTTCATTTTCTCTGTGCTGTCATAGTTAGAACCATCCAGATTATGTCCCATCTTGCCACTAGTGTGAACACCTTAGTGTAGTCAACCCCATGTTGTTGTGCATACCCCTTTGCTACAAGTCTAGCCTTGTATTTGTCAACTTCCCCCTTCTCATTGAGCTTTGTCTTGTATATCCATTTTACCCCAATCTTTTTTGTATTCTTTGATAGCATAATTAGTTCCCACGTACCATTTTTTTCTATTGCAGAAATCTCATTATCCATGGCTTCTCTCCATTTTCGACATTTTAAGGCTTCTTCATAGGTGTATGGATCTCCAGCAGCGGTATAAAGTACCATGTTTTTAGTTTTTTCTTATTGAAATAAACCTGCACATGTGATATAATCCTCTATCTAATATGGTGTTCTTCGATTTCTGGCAACGGAATGATTAGACTCATTGTTTTCGGTTGAGCTTGTTAAAGACAGACTTGATAAATAAGAACTGATTACTCTAGTTAGCGTTCTTCGGTTTCTGGCAGCAGATTGATTAGGCTCATTATGTTCGGCTGAGCTTGTTGAAGTTGAAGACAATCTTGATAAAAAAGGACTGATTACTCCAATTGCCTCATTCTGTTCTTGTTTTTGCTCTTCAATCTCATCTTCATTTTCTCCAAATTCTTCTTTAGTTACATCATTCTCAGCATCTCCCCACTTTAGCAGCACATTTGTGACACTTTCTGTCCAGTTCCAAATTTTATTTTCTTCAAAGATTACATCTCGACTAATCATCACTTTCTTTGTGATTGGATTATATATTATATAGCCTTTTGTTTCTTCACTTACTCTCAACAATACACATTTTGAACTCCTTGAATCCAACTTTGTTCTTTTCACATCCGGAATATGTACATGGCCAATGCAACTAAACACTCGAATGTATTCCACTAAAGGTTTAACACCACTCCATGATTCTTCAGGTGTGATTTCTTTAACTGCCAAGGTAGGAATCCTATTCAATATATGTACACACTAGTATACTACCTCCAGCTAGAACTCTTTAGGAATATGTTTTTCGGACAACATGCTTCTAACTAGATTTATGATCGTCCGATTCTTTCTCTTAGTAACTCTGTTTTGCTGAGGAGTGTATGTTGCAGTTAATTGTCTCTTGATCCCATTCACACTACAGTACTTATTGATTTTTTTTGAAGTGGATTCACCACTTTTATCGGTTTGTAAACAACCTACCAAAGAACCAATCTCTTTCTCAACTAAACTTTTGAACATATTAAGAGCTTCTGACTTTTCTGAAATGAAATAAACCCAACCTTTTCTACTAAAATCATTAATGAAAGTGATTAGGTACCTCTTTCCGCTGTTGGATTCTGGGTTCACAAGTCTATAAATGTTTGAATGAACAAGTTGCAATTTGTTTGAGGCTCTCCAGTTGCTTTTCTTTGGAATATTGTCCTTGTGTTGTTTCCCGACTAAACAATCAGCACACACCTTTATAGGGGCTAGGGGTGATAAAAAAACCGATAAACTGATTAAACCGAGAAAACCAAAAAAAATTAACTGAAAAAGTAAACAAAAAAAACCCGATTAGAATATTTAGAAAAAATTTCGATTCAGTTCGGTTTCTGTTTTGATCGGTTCAAAAAAAGGTACTATAAATAGAAAAAATGACTCCCCCCAGTAACCCTAGCTACCAGCAGCCTCTTCTCGCCTCTCCCTCTTTCTTTCCCTTTCCTTAGACTTAGAAACACAGAGTGACAGAGATCCAAAACAACCAGCCAATTAATATATGCATCTTGTCAACATTCTCTTATTGTTATTTTTTTCAGCCCTTTCTACAGCAAGACCATAATGACTAATGACCTTGCTGAGTTTTTTCTGGTTTTTTTTTTATGGTTGCAAACAAGATGCTGAGTCTAAAATGGACTGTAGATTGGAGAAGAAAGTTCTGTTGAGTCAGTTCTATAGCAGATTGTTGTTGGTGGTGATGGGGGCACAAGTATGTGCATCTGTTTTGGTTAAATCTATCGTGAGTTTTTATGATTTTTAATATTTTTGAAGTTTTTTTTTTATCTGAGTTCTGTGTTTCCTGTTGATTTTTAGTGTTGTTTGGGTTTTAATATTTTTTATATAAAAAAACATGGGTTTTGTTTTTCAGCTTCTAGGTATTCTTTTAAATACAGAGAAGATAAGATTTATCTATATAAGAAGATTTGGGGTTTTGATTTTAAAAAATCGGGTTTGGATTTTTAGCATTTGGGTATTTGAAAAATATAAGAAAAACAGTGTTTATTTTGCAAGAAATTTAGGGTTTTGATTTATAGCAGAGTTTTGGAGTTGGGATGTTGATTTTATTTTTATTTTTTAATTGAAATTAGTGGTGTTGATTTTTGGCTTTTGGTTGTTTGCATAATGCAGGAAAAACAACATTTGTGAAAAGGCATCTTACTGGCGAGTTCGAGAAGAAATATGAGCATATAGGTTTTCTCAGTTTTTTGAAATCAAGAACCGAACCGGACCGAAACCGGTCGGTTTGACTCGATTTTGGTTCGGTTTCGGTTTTTTTTTCAAAAAAAATCGATTTGATTGTTTTTTATAGGTAAAAACTGAATCGAACCGAAAATGATCACCCCTAGTAGGGGCTTTAAGTGATGGCATCCCTTCAACCATCTTTTTATAATACAAAGTCCTTAAGCCCTTGAAACTAAGATAAGCAAACTTGTTGTGCCATAATTATGTTTCACCATCTTCACTAGTTTGAAAAAAAGCTACTGGTTTCTTTGGAGATATTGCTGCAAGCATAATGAACATTCTGTTAGCAGTTATGGCTATCTCCATAATGAGGCCTCTAGTTTGATGAAATAGTTTGCACATGTTGTTTTGAATAAGTATCGCTAAGTCTTTCTCCTGTAGTTGACCTATATTTAGCACATTGTTTTTCAACTATGGGATGTAGTAAACACCACCAATCTTTTACATTACTCCAGCTACAATCAGTTTCACACATCCCTTTCCCATTATTGCCATTCTTGAATTGTTGCCTAGCTTGACTGAGTGTTTAAACTCTTTATCTAATCCTATAAACCACAGTTTATTCCCACTCATATGATTGCTACAACCCGAGTCCAAAAGCCATATCTCTTCTCTGGTTGATTTACGAAGTTCCACGTATGACATGATTAACATTTCATCTTCTTCATCCAGTTCTGCATAATTAGCTGCCCTTTGCCTTTTCCCAACTAGGACATTCATAAGAAAAATGTCCTGGTTCATGACATGGAAAGCACTCAATGATGGCTTTGTTGAAAGGTTGTCTTTCCCGACCTCTACCTTTGCCTTTGAAGCTGTCTCTAAAGCCTTCACAGCCTCCACGACCTCAACTTCTGCCTCCAAATCGATCATCCTCTCTTGTTTCAGACGTGACCTTCAGAACTTGCTCTTTCTCTTTGCGTCTTTTCATTATTTACTCATGCACAAGCAGGTTGCTTTAAAGTTCATCAATGGTCATTTCAGGAAGGTTATTTGATTCCTCGATAGAGCATGCGACATAGTCAAACTTTGTTGTAATGGATCTCACAATCTTCTCAATGATGATAGTTTGCTCCATACATTCACCATGAGATTTCATCTTATTGGCAATAGTAAGAGTTCTACCAAAATAGTCATCAACACTCTCTTATTCTTTCATTCTAAGAAGCTTAAATTCTATCTGCAAAGCTTGTAATTGAGCCTGTTTCACCTAAGTAGACCCTTGATACTTTTGACGCTTGGAATCTCATATTTCTTTTATAGAATCTTTGTTCAAGATTGTCTCTATAATGGTACGATCAATGGCTTGGAAGAGGAAATTTTTTACTTTCAAATCTTTCAGCCTCATGTCCTCTACGGTTTTTTATTGTGCCTCCGTCTATTTTACTTTAGTTGCAACTGTGGGAATTCCAGTCTTCATCAAACTCCAATACTCTTTGGATCGTAGGAAATTTTGCATCAGCATGGCCTAATGGTCTAGTGACCATCAAACCTAGAAATAGCTGGTTGAATGAAATTTCCTTTAGTTGTCATGCCTTTGACCTCCTGATGATCTCACCTTCTTCCTTTTCTGCACTCTCTCTGCCTTTGATCTCCTGATGATCTTACCTTCTTCCTTCTTTGCACTTTCTTTCTCTTCACAAGATGATCTCTCTTCTCTCGATCAGGCCCCTATGATAAAGCTTTGATACCACTTGTTAGAGTCAGATAAGTTTAAGAACTTAAGCCTCTTATAATTGAAGAATGAAAGACTGCACCTTTCTTCAATAGTAAAGTTGGTTTATATATCAAACCATTACAATAGAAAACAGAATAATAGGTAACCTACGTTTAACACTCTTATAGACGTGGTTTATTATGCAAAGAATAAATCAAACCTAATATCTTAATCCTAAAATCTAGGATATTATTAACTAACTCAGTTCCAACAGCTTAGACTTCTTAGGTTTTCTTTGCCTTTTCTTTCGACCCGAGGTTTCATATTGAACCTTTATCCCATGACGAGCCGTCACTAAAGACTACAATCTCACCCTATCATGGAAAACTTATGTTAACTCGGCTTTTGAGTTTCTCAACAATGAAAATGGCAAAAATAACTCATTTCCACCGGATGTAGACACATGTTAGTTTATGCCTTTGTTTTATGATCCAAGTAATAGATCGTAGATTCTCATGCATGCTCTAAGTGTTGCTATTACAACTGCCCTTATCTAGCATTTCAACTACCCTTATCGTTTCTTCAAATTTTGTTTAGGATTGTTTTATTAATATGTAGATTTGGGTAACATGACTTACAAGTGCTGTTATTACAATGCTCTTTTCTGGTGTCAAGAAATGCTTGTGGGTTCATTACAAATAAAGCCACTTTTCTCTCTTTGCTGTTTAAATGGGAAAATTAAACTGCCTTCTCCACGCCCAACTCTAGAGCTTCTTGATTGCCAAAAGGTTTTATGATAACATCCACATATATAACTCAAAGTTTGTTTTTACTTTAATGGGCACTAACGTTGACCACTTGATTAATGAACGTCCAGGACCATATGTCTTTAAAATAAATGGTTATTGCCATCATCTTATGGGTTCCTTTTGCTCAATGATTAAGAAACACCGAAATTTGCTTAGCTTTATATCTATGACACAGGAAATAAGGTCAAAAATCGACTTGCGCCGTTTATCTATGGCTCTGCAACATCGTCTCTTGACAATGACATTGTTTATAGGTTTATGAATATACTTGATAATACATATGATCTTGCTAGAATCTTTTGTTCAGCAAGAGAACGCTTGGGTTTTGGCCCTGTCTCTGATTATAAACTTTGTTTGCTTGATAAAAGAGCCAATGACTCTCGACAATACGATGATCCTTCATCAAATGACATTAGAGGACTGATTGTTAGGGACATTGGATAATTCTTCTTTGAATGTGACATTGTCATTGAAAATGTATGTGGTTTTCTTAAAAATATCTCCAAATTACATTTGAAATTAATAGCCTTGTAGTACTTATTATTGTTCTCGTATGGTGAAAACAGGTTTGATTGTAACAATTCATATATAAGCTAAGAGCATTGACGAGCAAGAAAACAACAAAGGGACCTGAAGATAATTGATCAATGAATCCAAGGAAAATCGATCATAGTGACCTGACAATAAATAGAACCGTTATTGTTCCTGTATGGTGAAGACATGTTTGATTGTAACATTTCATATACAGGCCAAGAATATTGAGGAGTAAGAAAAAGACAAAGGGGCCTGGAGATAATTGGTCACTAAATCCAAGGAAAATTTGTCACAATGACCTAACGATAAAATAATGATTAATGAAGATTTTTCCATGGAAATTCCATGAAGACCCTTCATGTTTAAAGATATGCTTCGTGTTTAAAGATATGAAGATGCACTACCTTTAAACAAAAACTCCAAAAATAATGAAGATATAATTTCTGAAATTTATCTTATCTAAGGTAATATACATCACAAGTATTATTTCTTGTTTGTTCATATTATATCTCTTCCTTTATAAATTCTTGAAGGTACCATTCATAGATCAATCTTTAATCTTTTTTATGAGTGCGTGACACTTTTTTTATGTTGTGTTATAATCGTAATGAAAAAAATGAAACTTGTTTGGGTTCTTTGTGTTTGAACCATTTTTCATTGGACATGAGTGTTGCAAGAAGCCTTTTCATTTTATATTAGCCAAATCCTCAACACTTGTCATTATGAGAAGTATGGTCACAAGCTCGGAGAATATCAAATGATCATAGATTTTCCTTTTAAGGCTTTTTTTGGATACTCATGTTGGAGATTAATGGCGTGGTAGAGATGTTTTTTGTGTGTGGAAACATAGGTGATCTTGTTTGCTCACGCTAGCTTCTTTCACCCTAATATAATTTTCCATCACGTGGTTGATGTTAAAGAAATTTTTTATCGAGTATATATAACATTTCTTATAAGGAATAGTTATAGACTCCATTGATTAAGGCTTTGGTGGTGATGAGTTAAAGTAGATCCTTCATGCTTAACATTTCCTTGTTAAATCTCTAGAGATATGCCCTCGTGTTTTTATCATCTCGTTGTGTGATGACAAAGAGCTTTGTGGTGCTCTTATCGGCAGGAATGCTGGTGTTGAAATGAGAGATGAGCTTTACAAAGAGATCATGAAGACTTAGGATTGAGCCAAGTTTAAACTTATGATACCACACCCTAGTAGATCTGTGAAATGTTACTGTGAAAATCTTACACATGACATCACTCTTTGTTATCATTAGCTCGAGGATGCTTTTAATGTTTTGTAAGTGCTCTATAGGGTCTATAAAATCATTTTAGTTGTCTAAGTTGTCTTTAACAGCGACATAATTCTTAGTGAGGTGAGTATATAACACTTTGTTACAAATTAAAGATTGTTCCTCTTGATGGGAATAACGTGCGAGAGTTAGGGTTGGTGCAATCTCATGTATGTTGTGCCTTGGTTTTTTTTTTTGTGATAGAGAGCATGCAAACAAGAAGATCAAGACTCATAAGAATATTGATGGAGATATTTATGTTTATAACTTGGATTTGATGGGGAATACTAACTCATTTGGAGAGTTGAAGTACGATACTTACTTAACATGTTGTTTGTCTAGTTTTTCTTACAACTAGAGTTATTTTTGTACACTTAGTGCTGTGGGTTGACCTTGTTGTTAGTTGTATTGAAGAGAGTAGAGATGTTCTTGTATGGCTAGAACAACGTTGTTAAGTACTTGCACTTGTTGGGAGAGTTTTCGGATACCTAAGGAAACTGGAGTCCTTGTGGGGAGATCAACTACTCTTCTATATATCTCTATAGATGGTGTCATTGATAAAATCATGAAGAAACTTCACAGAAATAGACTTCTTTGGCTGATTAGTTCTAAGTCTGAGTTGTACCTGTAAAACAAGTCCCTGGTAAAACAAGAAACACTTTGATACTTAAGTTAGTATTTTAGTTTTGGATGCTCATGTGACAAGCATAAAAATCAAGAAGATGAAAGATGTATTTTTTTATATGTAGAGAAAAGATTTGTGTTCTTTATGTGGAGAGATTAGCTTAGTGTCTTTTGATATTGTTTGTTGTTATCCACTTTTGACTCAAAAAATCAAGAAAAAAACCAAAAAACAAGATGATACACATGAAGAAAGCCTAAAAGATTGCTCAAGTTGGTGCTGAAAGATCAAAATAACAAGTGGAAAAGTTGGAGGACTAAAATGTATAAGATTGATAAAATTAGCAACTCAGTTCTGATTTACAAAAGGCTTATTTGGCAAAAATATTTTTATTTGCATTAAAGAAATAAAAATTTGGATAGGGAAGAACTCAATGAGAATTTTGAAAAGCTTAATTAATTTTATTAAGAATTTAATTGTAAGAAAAATTGATATTTAAAGTCAATTTAGGCTTTAATTGGAAGAAATTAAAGTCTAGAAGTTGAATTGCAATTTTAAAGAGTTAATTTGATTAAATCAAGGGTTTAATTGCATAAATATTGAAGTTTGATGGGTAATTAGGGGCTTGATTGAAGAAATCCAAAACCAAGAACCAAAATAAAAAAGATGTGTGACTGTAAGGGTTGAAATTCACCAAATCAGGGACCAAATTGAAGAAAATTAAAAGTTTTATGGTTAATTAAGAGTTCAAGTGCACAAATAAAAAAAAAACAAGGATCAATATGGAAATAACGCTATACTTTAGGCCTGATGATTGTGTTTATCAAGGGTGAAATTGCATGAAATTAAGAGTTTGAGAGACAATTACAAGTGAAATTAAAACACAATTGAAAGGATAGTTAAAATTTGTTAGATTCCAAATTCAAAACCTTAATTTTTAGGGTTTAACTTAAACGACGTGTCGTTTGATCACTGTTTAGCTTCTTCTTTGACAGTTTTGACTGATCGAGTAGACACTTTCAGGTGAATGAAAGTGGCATTTTCAACCATCTTTAAGGATGTAATCACCACCATTCAACTGAGAAACACTCCCTTTACAAAGATTCATACCACACAATGCAACTTACCTCATGTAAGGTGTGTTAGGAATGTTAATACATTCCC
>Ga0325405_1007733_pt1 | contig 10802 bp, 13 predicted proteins | sample PopdelMetagenome_21_FD_205663 | JGI IMG/M metagenome (GOLD analysis project Ga0325405, IMG submission 205663) | Populus deltoides microbial communities from Bellville, Georgia, United States - Xylem-Control-R2 | ecosystem: Host-associated > Plants > Phyllosphere > Stem > Wood/Secondary xylem...
CAATGCTACCAGAGTCAAAGATACTAGTTCAATGAGTAGGTGACTTGACAATTTTCCTTTTAGTTCAACTTTGTATCATTATTAAGGTGGCTGTTTCACATCAAATGATCTAGTTCATGATGAAATTGTTTTGTGGTTCTTTGAAATTTATTTATCTATTTACATGTGATGATGGGCTGCTAGTTCAGTTTGGTTCATGTGACCATTAGTAAGTATATTGTTTAAAGGTAAAAGTAAAGGTTATTGTTTGACGTTGCCGCGTGTTTGGCAACCTGTAGCCTTTCAATGGGCAGGCTTGTAGTGTTGTTCTCTCCTCAATCTATGCTAGTTTGTGGTGAACTATAAAGTGCATCTGTCCAAGTTTTCATGGTGGTTCTATCATGAAAAATTCCTTTTATTTGGGAAGAAGATAAATACAGTAGCAATCTTGTACATCTCTGCTCATTTGCTAAATGACTCCGTATCTTAATTAAATTAGCACTGATGGGCTTGTAATTCAGTGTTACCCTTAAACAAGAGGGTGACATCTCGGGCTCACTTTTATCATTTAAACTCTAATAAAATTATATCTCACTTTTCAGTAAAAAATAAAAAAATCAGCACCAAGGATGATGTCCAATTTTTTGTTGTGTTTCATGTGACATAAAGCAGGAAGGCTTCAAGCATTGCATTAATTGTTTATTTGTGCATTCAAAGACTAGCCGGACAACATTTCTCAGTACTTAAAGGTCTGAATTGTTTTTTCAATTTGAAATAGATCGACCTGGACTAAGAGACGTGTTTCTTTGCTGTTTGATTTGTTGAAATTGTTTTCTTTTGTTGCATAGTTACCAATTTTTGGTACATTGGGTTTCGTTGTTGTCTTTTCCTCTCTCAACAGAAAAGCTGCTCATGAGCGATGATGCTTAGTGTAATAACTATAAACTTAGCTTCTGCATCTATAAATTCATGATGTGGTAATTTCTTTCAGATGATTCAGCTAATGATGTTACTCCAAGAATGCTGCTGAAGAAATTTATTCCTCAAACAGCAAGCCTTTTGGTGCGGTTCGTGCTCAACTTGTTACTATGGATCTATCTTAAACTCCCAGGGATAGGGAGAGCTCTTTCATCACAAAGAGACAGTCAACTGCAAAACCAGCACGACTCACTATTGGAAGATTCAAGTTCTCAAGTGCAAGGTGTTTCGCAGGAAATAAAAGAAGAACCGCTTCATCCATGCTGGCAGAGACTACAAAATTTAGAAACAATGGTAAATGAGCTAGGTAGCAAGCCAACCAGAATTCCTCCTGAGAAAGAGGACATGCTTCTTGAGTCATTGAGTCGCATTAAATCTATAGAGCATGATCTACAGAAGACAAAGAAAGTAAGTTATCCTGTGTAAAGAAATAGGTTCAGTTCTGAATTTTGTAGCACTTCCAGAAATTGTCTTCGTTGTTCTTTGTAGACTAAAAATCTGTAGCTTTTATTTTGCAGGCACTACTCGCAACTGCATCTAGACAAGTGGAGCTCGCAGAATCACTGGAGAGTCTAAAGGGGAACAGCTTAGCTGTAAGTTTTTCAAATTCACAAGACAAGATTCAACACTGTTTCTATCACTCAGCTTTAACTATCATAGTGACTGTCTCTCTTAGGGTAATTATTTCAGAGCCCTGTGTATTCAAGAAGTTGTACTGATAGCGAGTTGAAATGCCATAAGGGATAAAAGGAAATATTATTTATAAAAATAAATGAATCAACATAAAAGAACTGAGAGAACATAGTTCTTGTATCAGCACACTTGGTCCACGTCTTCACTATCCTCACAATGGATGAATATCCCTTTCATGTCAAAGGTTTCCTACTTTGTACAGACACAAGTTTTACAATTGTTTTGCCAGTCTTTATTTTTATTGCTCGTATTATGAGCAGCCGATAATCTCGTCCAATGCAAGGCTTGTCAGACAAGATATGCATGCTTACAAAATAATGATTCAACAACTGCAGGGAGCAGCAAACTCTTGTTGGCCAAGAAATTGCAAGTACTTTCCTCCAGAAAGATAGCTGCATTTTGTTGAAAAGTGAAGTTTGCTGATAATTATGATGCAATGCTTGATGATTCTTAAGAATACAGTGACTGCTAGGTACGAATTACCTCAGCGGATTCAAATGGAGTCTCTGCAATACATCACCTCATCTCTGTCTGTCCATGGGTTTTACCCTCCACAGAAACAGAACGCTGCTCTTCACCCAGCCATGAAGATATCAAATTCTTTCAGATAGGTTTGCAGACGCCCTCGCACCTGTACAATGCTCCTCATGTTTTTTTTCTGTACATAGCATGAAAACATTATTTCTTCGTTTCCTCAAGTTGATACGGTAGATTACTCATTACTCAATTACATTTAGTATTGAATACTCATTTTGGAAATAGAGGCAAGATGGATGTATTACAGAAATTTTACCCTAAGGCAATTTCGAAATACCATTATACCTTTTTGGCATGAACTTGTGGTGCCATTGAAACGTAGTGCTGTGACTCTTTTCGATAGGAAATGAACTGCTGCTCCGGATAATGTTGTTCACTTCCAGAATCGATCCAAACAATCCCCCATGTGTGGCGGGCTGTTTTTTGTTTTGTTTGTTTGTTGTGAATTGGGGCTGGAATACCCTTTTGATATTTGAGCACGAATATTTATTTTCTATTTCTTCGGTGTAATGTTTGGTTTGCAAAATTTATTTATGATTAGGGGAGAGAGTAATTAGTAATCAGTCATATATTATTAGTTATTTTTTTGACCCGAGAAAAATTTATAAAAATATTTTAATTTTTTTTTATGAATTATAAATTTTATATTTTTTGTTTTTTGTTTTTTTTATCTAGAGTGAATTCTAAAAACTCTCTCATCTATGATCTAACAATAGTTAATATGAGGTGGCATGCCTGCGCGCCGCTGCGGGGCAACTTTTTATTTCTATAAAAATATATATAAAAAAAATATAAGATCCGAAGGAATTGGGTCCGAAGGAATTAGGTTATAAGGCGGACTCAAGAGAATTGGGTTAGGACGCCGGACCAAAGGGGTTGGGTTCGTGGTCGAAGCCAAGGGGGTTGGGATCGTTCAAGTTCGGACCTAAGAGGGTGGGGGTCTTTGGCTGGACCCAAGCGAGTTGGGTTTGGAGCCGTGTTCGGATCCAAGGGGTTAGGGTTTGGTTCCTTCCGTGGCCGGAATCAAGAGGGTAGGGTGGTGGGTCCGTGTTTGACCTAAGGGGGTTCGGGTTGGGTCAGTGTCGTGGCCCAAGGGGATTTGGGTCCTTCCGTGCCTGGACCTAAAATGGGTTGGGGTTGGGTGCAGACCCAAAGGGATTTGGGGTTGGGTACTTCCCTGTCCGGACCCAATATGGGTTGGGGGCTGACTTCGTGGCCAGACCCAATGGGGTTGGGGGCTGGGTCCATATCCAAACCCAAGAGGGTTTGGGTGTGGGTCATTCCGAGTCCGGACCCAAAGGGGTTTGGGTTAAGGTCTGCGTCCGAGCCCAAAATGGGTTTGGATCCTTCCCTGTCCGGATCCAATATGGGTTGGGGGCTAACTCCGTGGCCAGACCCAATAGGGTTAGGGGCTGGGTGCATGTCCGGACCTAAGGGGGTTGGGTTTGGGTTTGAATCCTTCCGAGTCCAGACCCAATATGGGTTGGGTTGGGGTGTGGGTCTGGACCCAAGGGGGTTTGGGTCCTTCCCCGTCCGGACTCCAAATGGGTTGGGGTAGGGTCGAAGTCCGAACCCAAGGGTTTTGGGGGCTAGGTCCATGTCCATACCCAATGGGGTTTGAGTTTGGGTCCTTTAGTGTCCGGATCTAAAGGGGTTTGTGTTGGGTTCAGAGTCCGGACCCAAGTGGGTTGGGTTTGGGCTCAGCGTCCGGACCCTAAATGGATTTCAGAGTGGATCCTTCCCTGTCCAAACCCAAGAGGGTTGTGGGATGGGTCCGTGGCCGGACCCAATCGGGTTGGGGGGTTGGGTTCGTGTCCGGATCCAAGGGGGTTTGGATCCCTTCGTGTCCGGACCCAAGAGGGTTTAGGTTTGGGTCCTTCCGAGTCCAAACCCAATATGGGTTGGGTTGGCGTGTGGGTCTGGACCCAAGGGGGTTTGAGTTTGGGTCCTTCCCTGTTCGGACCCCAAATTAGTTGGGGTGGGGTCGATGTCAGGACCTAAAGGGGTTGCGGGATCGGTGCATATTCGGACCGAAAGGGGTTTAGGTCCTTCCCAGTCCGGACCCAAAATGGTTTCGGGTGTAGGTCCTTCCATGTCTAGGCCCAAGAGGGTTGGGGGCTGGGTCTGTGTGCGGATCCAAGGGGGGTTTGGGTCCCTTTGTGTTCGGACCCAAAGGGGTTTGGGTCGTTCCGTGTCGCGACCTAATATGAGTTGGGGTTGGGGTGTTGGTCTGGCCCAATAGTTTTTGGGTTTGGGTTTGTTCGTGTTCGGGCTTAAAAGGGTTTGGGTGGGGTTTAGAGTCTGACCCAAGGGGATTGGGTTTGGGTCCTTCCGTGTCAGGACCCAAAATAGGTTTGGGTGTAGGTCCGTGCCCGGACCTAATGCGGTATGTGTTTGGGTCCCTTCGTGTCCAGACCCAGGAGGGTTTGAGTTTGGGTATTTCCGTGTCCGGAGCCAATATGAGTTGGGGTTGGGGTGGGGGTCCGGACCCAATAGTTTTTGGGTTTGGGTCCTTTGCTTTTGGATTCGGTGTGGAGTTCGACCCAAGGGGATTGGGTTTGGGTCATCCGTGGGTCCTTTCTTGTCCGGACCCAAAGGGGTTTGGGTTTAGGTCCTTCCGTGTCCAATCCCAAAAGGTTTAGGATGGGTTCAGAGTCCGTATCCAAGGGGTTTGGGGTCAGTAGCCGGGCCCAAAATGAATTTGGGTATGGTTCCTTCCATTGTCGAGCCCAAAAGGGTCGGGGTATGGCTCTGTGGCCGGACCCAAGGGGGTTTGGGTTTGGGTCCCTTTGTTTCTGGACCAAATAGGGTTGGGGTTAGGGTACTTCCGTGTTCGGACCTAAATGGGTGTGGGATGAGTTTGGAGTCCGACCCAAGGGGTTTGAGTTTGGGGTCAACGTCTGGACCCAAAATGGGTTTTGGTGTGGGTCCTTCCCTGCCCGGACCCAAGAGAGTTGGGGGATGGATCCGTGGTCGAACCCAATGGGGTTGGGGTTTGGGTCCTTCCGTGGCCAAACCCAAAAGTGTTTGGGTTGGGTTTTGGGTATGTGTCTGGACCCAAAATATATGGGTCTGGACGCCTGACCCAACAGAAAGGGGTCTATATCAGCAGACCCACTAGCCTGGTTGGGCAGCCGGGTTCGCGTGTCTGGCCCAGCGGCAGGGCATGACAACCCAAGTGCTAGGTGTCCGCAGCTTGGGGCGTAACCCCCCTGCAGCCTTGGAACTTTTATGGTTAGGAATGACTACCCTTGCGCCAGATGTTTGTGCCTGGGGCTGCAGCACATAATGCCCCCACAAAATGTGCATTCTACAGTGCAATAAGTCTTGGTGAACAATGCTCGTTTTGAGCATTATTACAATTCACGGTGCAATGAGTCTCGATGAACAAGATTTTCTCCACATGTTTTATCTTTATGTATAATATTTTGTACTGTCAGGCCAACTCACTCGTGACCCGGTTAAAATCCAAATGATTTTAATTAAAATAGATGGTGCAATTATATAGTGTCTTTGCAATATCAATTACATCTAATTTGTTTTCATATTTTAGTTCATTTCTAACATATCTTTTTGACAGATATTTTTCATCTACATGATTACATCAAAAACTGAAACCTGACTATTTTAACATCTGAGAAATAATAAATTTTCATGTGGTGTTGAATTCAAGGTTTTTTTTTTCATATGTTTTTTCTTTAATAAATCAAGTGAGCTTTCACTTTCTCAGGTGACGTCAATTTAGAATATACATAGAAAAATAACAAAAAAAATATTAATCATTTATTCAAGAACAAATTAAAAATAATTAAACTTGCAGAAATAAATTTACGACTTGATCTAAAATATAAGGATTACAGGAAGTAATTATCCAAAGAACAAAAAAAAAAAGGGTTTCAGAAATTTTTTTTATATATATAATTAATTCGGCTTTCTGTTTTTTAATATTTAATAAATTAAAATGGGGCTAGGAAATTTGAATTCTCAATTGGGCTTAATTAGTCCAATCAGAAGGCCCAAAAGTATTATATCTGGGTCAGGTATCTCACAGCAGCAGTTTCGGGTTTGGATCCACTAACTAACCACCAACTCCATAACACTCTATGCTTAGCTGGCATAATTTCCCACCTAATAAACCAACACCCCGCTAACCGCCGTCGCCGCCTCCGTCCACCACCAGCCACTTTAACACCCTCTAACGAAAAACACCACTTCCAGCAAATCCTAACCCTAAAACTCCTCCACAATGTCCACACCTTCCCCATCTCCTTCACCACCACCACCACACTCACCACCGACAAACCCCACGCCACTCTCTTCCAAGAAAACCCAGCCTCTCCCCTGGACCCACCAAGAAACCATCCATCTAATCCAAGCCTACCAAGAAAAGTGGTACTCCTTAAAACGCGGTCAGCTCAAGGCTAGCCAGTGGGAAGAAGTAGCCGTAACTGTGGCTGCCCGCTGCGGCTATGACTACAACCACCCTTCGAAATCCGCTGTCCAATGCCGCCACAAGATGGAGAAGCTCCGCAGAAGGTACCGAGATGAGAAACGAGTCATGGCTCTTGGTGGCACTTGTTATTGGCAGTACTTTGATCTCATGGACTCCTTGGAACGCGGGCCTTTGCCCATTTCGGCGCAGCCGCTAGCTCGAGTACCCTGCCAGGAAAATTATCATACTAGGAACAGAAACAATGGCGTTCTTGGCGAATATGATGATGATAAAGGTGAAGATGAGGATGATGATGATGATGAAGATTATGGGTATAGAAGCAAGTTGAGGAGCAGAAGCATTAACTATATACTCCGAAAGCCTAGTATTGTTAATAGGTATGCGGGTGGTGGTCCTTCTGGGGTTTCGCGGGAGGCGGAAAAGAAGAGGAAGAGAGAGGAAGTTGAGGAGGAGGAGGAGGAGGAGGAGGAGGAGGAGGAGGGAGAAGGGGTGGAAATGGGGTTGGCGGGGCAAATAAAGGCGTTTTCGGAGAGGATGGTGAAGTTGGAGAGGAAGAAGTTGGAGGTGATGAAAGAAACAGAGAGGTCGAGAATGGAGATGGAGAATAAGAAGCTCGAGATGATTTTAGATTCTCATAGTAAGATTGTTCATATGATTGGTGAAGCTTTTGGCTTGTGATTTCGAATTAGCTTTAAAGGTTCGATATTGTTCTGAATTTTAATATTTTCTGCTATTAGCTTTTTTTTCTGCTAAATCTCTTTAGTAATTTATTGAGTTCCTATAGTAATTTAGAATATGTTTGCAGCATTCTGTACATTCAAAATTAGATCCGCCGGCTGTGAATTTTGACAATGTGATTTGATTGGAATGCAAGGGAGTAGTAGATGTTTAGTTATATTCATCCAAATTTCCTATACTTTTGTTGATGGAATGTTTTTGTGCATGCTATTGACATAAGAGAAGTAGTTCTAAGCAAAATTACTTTGGAATTGGATGTCATGGAATTATGACTGAAGATCCTCATCTTGCAATTGCTGTGAAAATAGGCGACGACGATATTTCGGTGTTTTTCATAGTCATTGCAGGTTTCATCATGTAGTTCTAAGAAAAATTACTTTGGAATTGGATTTCATAGAATCATGACTAAAGATCCTCATCTTGCAATTGCTTTGAACATGGGCAAAAATGTTTCAGCGTTTTTTTAAGTCATTGCAGGTTTCATTTCGTAGGTGTTGCCTGCTATCTTTTTTCGGATGACATTTTGAAATTTTCTGGAGAGGATGCTTCTTTGCCTGCATCTTGTGAACCTTATGTGCACTGCATGTATGTTTTGAAATACATTTTTCTGTTTGTCATCTTTTCTCTTTTGATTGTAAACTACTTGATTCTTAGGAATTAGTTCGTCGAAAGTATGTTCCGGTTCTATACATACATGCAAAAACCACCTTCTGTGTTTAGAGGAATCGGCAGTAGTAGATTCCCCGTATCATAACTCTGGTGCATCTCATTTGATGTGCCAAAGTTTTTGCTAGGGCCAGCAGGAAGAGTGCCACGCCCTGATTTGGCACCATTTTTTCTGCTAGTTTTCCTTGTATTTAAGACACACCGCTCCTCATTCCTGAATCACTGCTGGAAACTTCAGCATATGCTCTGTTTTAGATCTTGTGCTGCCCAGCCCATTTTGTCACCCATAAATTCACTGGTTTACGTCCTGGAAATTTATCCAACTTCAAAGGTATCCCATATATTAGGGTGTGTTTTTTTCCCCACCAGGCCATTCTCTATGTCTGGCTTTCTCCTTGTACATCTAGGGCAATTCAGTTGATTTAGAAGTTCTGACCACGAGAAGAATGAAAGTGATCAGCATGTTTGTCAAAATAAATGACATTCAATTGCTACTGTGATATTTTAGCTTCCTATTGTATATGGATTTTCATTCTCTCTTTTCAGTATTTAAAGCCAGTTTATTTTTGCATTTAAAAAACAACATTTTTAACATAAAATGAACATTTTTCATTCAAATTATTTTTTGATATTTTATGATTGTTTTGATGTGATAATGTGAAAAATAAAATTTAAAAACTAAAAACAATTATTTCAAAATATTTTAAAACAAAAAACATTTAAAAACAACTACGTATCAAACGTAGTGAATAGCGATGGCACTGGTCTTGGCAGCAGCGGATCCTTCACGTTCGACATCAAATATATAAGCTGAGGTATTCGAATCATAATTTTTTGAAATTCAGTGTCTGGATAAATTTTTTTAAAAAAATTTATAAGCTGAGGTATTCAAATCATATAAAAAACCAATGCCTTCTTCTCACAAAAACTCGTCAAGTTTAGGAAAGAGAATATTTTACTTCTAAGATTTTTTTTTTCTTAATTTTCATGTATTATTTTTTGATGGTTTTACGAACGACTGAATTAAAGGATAATAATATCCACACAAAATATTTGTACAGTGACACGATCTATAGAGAAATAACAAGAGATTAGTATTTCTTAATGCAAACCACAAAAGCTTGCATTTCCATCCATCTGAGATCCGAATTGAAGCAATGGATCACAAAGAGGTGCAAGAGCCAGGCCTTGGGGTGACCCGACAGGCATTTGAGAAATAAAAAATGGAGACGGGGATTAAAATGATGCATGGTTTCAAAGTTTCTGCAGTTCAACATGAAGAGCAGGAGAGGGATCAGATATCTAGGTTTGCTGCAGAATACAAGTCAGTTACAATATTTTGATAGAAAGAGATTTTACCATTCTAACAGCAGAGCAGAGCAGAGCAGCATGGACTACTAGGGGGTATACACCAGAGACTTTGTATTCACAAAATTTCTGAAGGCTTTGCCCATAACAATGAGAGCTACTAACTTAATCTGAAAGAGTGTGATAATACATGCACTGACTAATCTACTGGGGCACAAACAAAAAGAAACGGGCCCTTCTGCACATAACCAGACAAAGGAGGGAGGGAGGGGGGGAGGTACAAGAAATGGCGAGATGAGACCCTGTACACATACCTCTATATCTGTCTCCATCTTCCCAAAGCTCTAAACCGGTGATAATTTACAAGATTTCCCCCAAATAACCCAATAAATCAAAAGGAAAAAAAAAACGCCCGTAAAGATCTCTTTACCAACAGAATCTGCGAGCAAAAAACCACCTCTTTCCATTTTTCATTGCCCCTATGAAGCAACCAAGCTTCATCTGCATGAAACCCACGGCAGCATTAGATTGTGCTCATCTTAACTAAAGTAACTGAATTGCCTGCATCATATGATACACTGGTAGAATCAGATACTTTTGCTTGATGGTGACAACCAAAAAGGTTCATGTGCAAGCAATGGTAACTTGACAGATTCTATCAGCATTTGCAGCTTGATTATAGAGTGGGAAACAGAAACAGAGAAGCTAAATCTACCTGTACACAGCTGCCATTAGGGCATGCAAACCCAACCCCAGAAGTACTGACTGCTTCCGGAACTGCTCAATCCACCAAATTGCTTCATTCCAGACCAGAATTGCTTGGCGTGATGTATAAATTGCCTTGTCCTGATTGAAGATGCTGTGTCTGCTTCTGAGTCGGCTGCTGTGGTGGCAGCTGTTGAGGTGATTGTTGTCGTTCTTGCTGTAGTTGTGGCTCTTGTGACTGCAAAAGTTGCTGGCATGGGGAAGGCGATGCTGTTGATTGATGTGGTTGTTGGTGCTGCCACCGTGTCCCACCATTATGGCAATGCAGGGGCAAGCCTCCTGATAACTGCCTGTGGACTGAACCTTGGCTGACAGGCACCACTTGCTCACTCCCAGCTGCACTCGTAAGGGGGGGGCTACCAATAGGACCTACCTTAGAAGCTGTATCTGCCATGCCAGAATCATGCAAGGATGGTTCTGATGATTTCCACTGCGTCTCAGAAACAGAAGAAACAACTGGTGCCACATTAGATGTATCATTACAGGCCAAAGGCATCCCTGTGGATGTACTTGTTCCTGTCTGGGAGATGTTGTTTGAAGTTTGCTGATCAGCATGGCCCTGATCAGTTTGAGGCTTTGTTGGCAGATCAGAATTCAACAGACGACTCTGTTGAAGCATTCTCTGAACAGTTGGTTGAGGTTGACTAACCTGCTTCTGATGTGGCTGTGGATGTTGTTGAAGATG
>Ga0325405_1007734_pt1 | contig 10802 bp, 14 predicted proteins | sample PopdelMetagenome_21_FD_205663 | JGI IMG/M metagenome (GOLD analysis project Ga0325405, IMG submission 205663) | Populus deltoides microbial communities from Bellville, Georgia, United States - Xylem-Control-R2 | ecosystem: Host-associated > Plants > Phyllosphere > Stem > Wood/Secondary xylem...
CAACCAAATCGATCCTTAAACTGGGGCCTTTTATCGTCTTTCCAAATAAAGGCCACCTTGCTGGGCTTCTTACCAACAAATGGGCCAGAACACGTATCTGGGTTCCATAATTATTTAATTTTCAAAAAACCAACAAACGAGATAGGAGAAAAAACTCTTTCTCCACTCCTGCCTCCTTGCCTTCCCGTTCCCAGATTGAAAATTCAAAAAACTGAAAAAGGTAAAGCAGCACCACTTCCACCGCACTTAAATCTGAAAGAAAACACGCAGTTTGTCTTTCCTTCAGGTTTTTTTCTTTCTCACTTCACTTCTCTTTCTGTTTGGCAGCTTAGAAAGTTTAACCAAGACTAAAATTGTTCAAATTTCAAATTTATCTCTTCATTTCAATTAATTTATTTTTCCTTGTAGCTTAATCAAAAAAATTTCTAAGTTTTTTGCTATCCTTCCTCAGGTTACAACAAACAAACACATGTAAATTTATTTTGACAGAAATGTCCCTCCTCAGTAGATTCTTTTACCGGAGACCCCCTGATGGCTTACTCGAATTTGTTGATAGAGTTTACGGTAATTAATTTTCGATTTATTTAATTTTCACAATATGTGGCGTTCTGTGTGTTAATTCTGTGTGTTTTTGTTGATTATGTGTGTTTTGCAGTGTTTGATTCTTGTTTTTCCACTGATGTATTACCGGATGGAATGTACCAAATTTACCTGCACGAAATAATAACTGAATTATATGAGGAATTTCCGGACTCTTCGTTTCTGGCCTTTAATTTTCGGGAAGGCGAGAAACGGAGTCAGCTTGCAGAAATTTTGTGTCAGTATGATGTTACTGTAATGGATTATCCGCGGCAGTATGAGGGTTGTCCATTGCTGCCATTGTCTTTGATTCAGCATTTTCTTCGTGTTTGTGAGAGTTGGCTTTCGAAAGGGAATCATCAGAATGTTATCCTTTTTCACTGTGAGAGAGGGAGTTGGCCATTGTTGGCATTTCTTTTGGCCAGTTTCTTGATTTTTAGGAAGTTGCATAGTGGTGAGAAGAGGACTCTTGAGATTGTTCATAAAGAGGCTCCTAAAGGGTTCTTGCAGCTCTTGTCGCCACTCAATCCTTTTCCATCTCAACTTCGTTATCTTCAGTATGTGGCCAGGAGAAATATAGCACCTGAGTGGCCACCTCCTGAACGGGCGCTTTCTTTGGATTGTGTCATTTTTCGTGCCATTCCCAGTTTTGATGCTGGAAATGGGTGTAGGCCAATCATTCGTATTTTTGGTAGGAACTTGCACACAAAGGGTGGACTTTCTACGCAGATGCTCTTCTCTATGTCTAAGAAGAAGAAGTCTGCCCTTCGGCACTACTGCCAGGTGAGAGGCTTGCTGTTCTATGCCATTTCATATTACTTTATACTCAATTTCTCTTTCCCAAGGCAATGTGAAATTGACTGTTCTTTCTTTGTAGGCGGACTGTGATGTGATAAAGATTGACATTCAATGTTTGGTGCAAGGAGATGTTGTCTTGGAGTGTCTGCATTTGGACTTGGATTCTGAAAGGGAAGTTATGATGTTTCGTGTAATGTTTAATACCGCTTTTATTCGATCCAATATATTGATGCTCAATTCTGACAATTTGGACATTCTTTGGGATTCAAAAGAGCGGTATCCAAAAGGCTTCCGTGCAGAGGTGAATTAATTATCAAATGAACCGTTTCTTTTCTTTCTCAATTTTGCATTCCATTTGATTAAATTACATGTCAAAGTTCAGGTTCTGTTTGGGGAGGTTGAGAGCATCTCCTCTCCGAAAGCCCCAACTACAATTTTAAATGGTGAGGAAAAAGGTGGATTGCCGATTGAAGCCTTTTCAAGAGTTCAAGAACTATTTAGTGGCGTTGAGTGGGTTGATAGCAGTGACGATGCTGCATTGTGGTTGCTTAAACAGCTATCAGTCATTAGTGATGCCAGAGAATTTTCAAGAATGCAAAGTCAAGTGAGTTCATATGCATCACCTGTTGATTCTGAAGATGAAAATAATGCATCTAGCACTGCTGATAGTTCGGATGAAGCATTTGATTATGTTTCCAAGTCTACAGCTGAAGGAATGAAACCATTGATGTCAAATAGTGTTGAGTCAGTTCCCTTATCTGCTGAAAGTAATGATCCACAGGATTTGGATCTATCTACAGACCCTCCACCTCAAGTTTCAGTCAAGGGTGTACCATCCTCTCTTAATCAACAATTATCAGTTGCAGGTGTAGGAACTCTGACTTCTCCATGCCCCCCTCAACCCCCTCCACCACCCCCTTTTGCTCGCACACCACCACCACCTCCACCACCACCACCGCCCCATCCTCCATCTTCTATTTCTAACCAAAGTCCTCTGTCAGTGGCTGCTCCACTAGACCCATACCCTCCTCCCCCCCCTCTGCCACCATCACCTCCTCCACGTCCCTCTACTACTACTAGCAATAGTAAATCTCCACCACCACCACCACCTCCACCTCCACCTCCACCTCCACCACCACCTCCTCTTCCTAATGTCTCTAGTGGAGATTTATCAACAGCTTCGGTTCCCACTAGTAAAAGAGATATTCTACCACCTCCTTGTCCACCTCCCCCTCCCAACTTCTTCAATAAAGATGCTCCTTTACCACCTGCCTCTCATAATACATGTCTGCTACCACCACCACCTCCTCCTCCTCCTCCTCTTCCTAACTTCAGTAAAGATTCTGGTACACCACCTCCTCCCACCTGCAGAGGCCCACCACCACCACCACCTCCTCCTCCTCCTCCTCCTCCTAACTTCAGTAAAGATTCTGTTACACCACCTCCTCCCACCTGCAGAGGCCCACCACCACCACCTCCTCCACCTCCCCTCTTGAGTTCTTCTAAAGGCCCACCACCTCCTATTTCTTCTAAAAATAGACAATCCTCTGTGCCACAGCGGCTTCCAGTGCCTCCACCACCACCACCCCCACCACCACCATTCTCAATGAGTACAACTAATAATGTTAAAACATCACCACAACAGCCGCCGCCGCCACCACCACCACCCCCTCCTCCTACGACACTATCTTCAAGTTCAAAATCTATTGCTAGTTGTATTGGTGGGGCACCACCTCCTCCACCTCCGCCTCTGCCTCCTTTTGGTCGCAACCCTGCTAATACCCCAAGGCCACCTCCTCCTCCTCCTCCTCCTCCTGGTCGCAACCCTACTAATGCCCCAAGCCCACCTCCTCCTCCACCTGGACCTACACGTCCCACTTCCACAGCACCGCCTCCGCCACCCAAGCCTCCTGCAGCTCCCCCTCCACCACCTGGTCGTGCCTCAGTACCAGGTCCACCTCCACCTCCTGGAGCAAAGGGCTCTAACGTGCCACCACCTCCACCTCCATCTGCAGGAAGAGGAAAAGCTTCTTTAGGGGCAAATAGCCATGTAAGAGGTCGAAGTGCTGGTGGGTCTGGTAATGCCCCCAAGAGAGCTTCTCTAAAGCCCCTGCATTGGGTGAAAGTTACTCGAGCAATGCAAGGGAGTTTGTGGGCTGACTCGCAAAAACAGGAAAACCAATCAAGGTTTGTGCATATGGTTAAAGATCAACATTACATTGCCTGCTTGATAGCTCATTTAGATGCACATATATCCTTTATGCTGAATAACTTTGACAAATGTACACAAATTTTACTTGGAACTCACAGAATGAATTCAGAAACTCTCCAGTAATTCAACCACTCATTTTATGTTTCCCCCTTTCCATATGTTATAGCATGTATCTTGCTTGCATTAGTGATCTCACCCGATGAATGTTGATAGCAGGGCTCCTGAGATTGATATATCAGAACTTGAAAGTTTGTTCTCAGCAGCCTCTGTTTCAGATGGGAAAGGCAGTATTAAAGCTGGAGGTCGACGTGGTTCTCACATTAACAAACCTGAGAAAGTGCAATTGGTAAGGTGTTTTATTTGTTTAAGTGGGTGCGCACTTATTGCATTGTATTAGTCCAGATTCTCTGTACTTTTCAGTAATATATTTTCAAGAAGAGAGAATCAATGAGATAACTTTCTACTTTAAACAACAATTCTTCTTTTTGAATTAAAAGCGTTAATTTTTCTTTTCAAAATAAGGGATAAGCTTTTAATTTGAAAATATCCGAAGTTTAACCTGGAGAACTAACAGTAAATAAATTTCATGTCAAAGCTGAAGGCTGTATAATAGGAGATTAAGGCTGATCTAAGGAACCTAGTTTATAATGCCTCGTAGGCAGGATTTGGAATCTGAACTCTACTTTTATGGATGAAGTTCGAAAATTGGCTTGAAAAAATGTCCATTATAAGGGAGCAGAATTGATACTTTCATAGAGTTTAGAAGTAACAATTCAAAGTTCCCCATATTGCTGCGTATTATGGGCAAGCCATAATTCTTGTTGAGTACTAGATTTTCCCTCAGATTGAACTCTAGGTTTTGGTGCTTGAATTAAATCATAAAATGAATCTAGCATAAATTGGTTGATTGGTGCGCAACGAACTCCCAATTTTTTCAGTATGATGAACACCAAAATCAATATTGTCAAGTATGTGAAAGTAAGAAGCAACAACACTAGAAACAAGTAAGTGATAAAGAAAATAACAATAAAGTATGGAGCTCTGGAGCCACTTGAAGAATCTCAAGGACTTCAATGCTTGAAATTGAGTGATCTCACAATACAACTTCCAATAACTGACTTTCTTAATCATCTCTGCTCCTTTTGCACCATAGTTTGCAAACTAGAGTATTGTAATTACAAGTTTGAAATTTGATATTGAGCTGGTTTACACATTGTCACATAAAAGAAGTGGCTTTGAATCCTTCAAATTAGTGAGCTGATGCTTCAAAGCCAGTGATATAGTCACAACCACCTAGAAATCTTCTTCTTTTTGTGTATGCGCATGTGTGTTAGAGTCATTTTTTTTCTTCTGCAGCTATTTTTACTGTCATCATTGTCAAAATAACAAAGCAGTGAGATCTTTTCATGTAAATCATGGACATTTTACTTATTGGCACTTATGACAATTGAAATTTGACGTTTGATTTACCTGTACCATGCCCGTAGTGGGATTGATCATATCAAAATTGAAAATGAGCTAGTCTACTGTTGTGCAACAATTAGATATAATGATGTTTCAAATACTCATTTTCTCACTGATTTTTAAATTCAGCATCTGCTGATCACAACTGGTAAAAGGGAAGTGCTTTTAACTCTTCCCACTTTGATCAAGAAATATCTTCTCTTTGAATTCAGAAGTACAAAGAGTTATCTTTATCATGACTCGAGTTTTTGGTTGAATTTCTTTCTGTAGGTAGACTTGCGAAGAGCCTATAATTGTGAAATAATGCTCACGAAAATTAAAATTCCTTTGCCAGACATGATTGTAAGTCCATCTTTCTTGTCAGCTACTTTACAACTTGTATCATTCAGTTGGCTTGGACTGAATTTAGCTTTCCTAATTTTTATCTTCATATGTATGTTCAGAAAGCAGTTCTAGCTTTGGATTCCTCAGCTTTAGACATTGACCAGGTTGAGAACCTCATCAAATTTTGTCCTACCAAGGAAGAAATGGAAATGCTGAGGGTAATCTATTCTTTTATCACCTAACAATATATCACATATGTTCATACATGCTACTTTGTCACATTTGATTCTTGTATCTAACTCGTGACTCTGAAAAAAGGAAGAGAATATCGACAAAAAATTCAAATAATTACAGATTTGCTGATTATGTTGTTTTCTGATATAACCAAAATATATTTTTAAAGAGCATGGAGTTAAATATAGAGCAACTAAATTAGAAAAAGAAAATACTATAAAGAAAAGAATGAGAAAAATGAACGGTACAATCATTCATTTGATGTGCAAATTATAATGATTTGTTAGTCTTCACAAAATTATGACTCCAGTTTGCAAATATTTGCAAGTCATAATAATTCAGTACAAAAGTGTTGTGGTAGTACACCAAATATCTGCAAGTCTCAATAATATTGTCTCTTTTACTATGTTATAGATTTTTTAGGCTCGAGTTTCTGGAGCACACTTGCAATGAATGTCTCATGTGAGATCTTGCTGCTTCGATGCTTAAGATGTTTCAGAAGGGAGCCTTTTGGCCTTTTTTATATTAGGCTTGGAGCTGAAGTTAGCACATCCTTTATTCTATCAGAGAGAAAAGTACATGCTAGTTTATTTTGTTTTTCTTTTGGTATGGTGAAACACAAATGTGAAGTACTATTAACTGCATGGATGGTGTGAGATATGTTATAGGGATGCATGATGGCTAATTGTAGGTAACGTTTATGAATCAAAACCCAAGTTTTCTTAACAACAAAATTAAGCCTTTAAATATTGTAATATAATCAACAAAACAAAGCCTTAGCAGATTAAACAATTTAAAAAATACACCAACCAAATTTATGGTGACAGTGTGAGTCATGTAAATTTGGTATGCTTATTTGCAGCACAAAGGCAATGTGTTATTTATTTGCTTTTACTTACATGCTCTTGTTAATATTTGCAGAATTATACAGGTGACAAGGAAATGCTTGGAAAGTGTGAACAGGTAAATTCCAATGCTCTTACCTTGAATGCATGCACTGCTCGTATCTAGATGGCTAACAAGATTTTGTTGCTCAGTTTTTCCTGGAGTTGATGAAGGTTCCACGAGTTGAAGCTAAGTTGCGAGTATTTGCGTTCAGAATTACCTTTTCTAGTCAGGTATATTTCTGGATTACTCGTATTTGATTCAGAATGCTATTATTGTGGGATAACTTGGCATTCATCATATGTTTTCCTCAGGTGGATGACTTAAGACGAAATCTGAATAGTATAAATGATGCTACTAGAGAGGTATCTTTAAAAATAATTGGTTATGAAGTACAAAGATGAATGTTTGTTTGTTCTGAATATTTAATGCACAATATACTTTCAGGTAAAAGAATCCGCAAAATTGCGTCAGATAATGCAAACAATTCTCACTCTGGGAAATGCTTTGAATCAAGGCACTGCACGAGGTATCACTCTGCTTGTGAAAGTTACAGTTTCTTTTGTTTAAATTTGCTGGCCTTATACCTCTTCTTGTATTATACGTTCTCATTTCATACTACTCATCTTTATTGCAGGATCTGCTGTAGGATTCAAATTGGACAGTCTTCTTAAATTATCAGATACTCGTGCAAGAAACAATAAAATGACATTAATGCACTACTTGTGCAAGGTAGATAAGCTTAAACTAGAAACTTCAAATTATCATATTGTTAGCTGAGTAAGTGTTACAACATTTAATGCTTGATATTCTCATTTTTTTTGTCATTTTCTTGAAGAACTTGCTACTAACAAAAGAACAGAAAATATGATTGCCAGTGTTCTACTTGTTTGATGATTATATCTTCATATATAGGTTTAGATTATACACTTAGCCTATTGCTATTCTGATTGTTTAATGCTGTATTTTATAACTGATTGACCCTTTTGCTGTGTTTAATTTATTCTTACGAGTTTAGATGTGTCCCACTTTTGTAAATTTTCCACAAAAATTCTTCTAATGGTATGGGCATTCATGGGATGCCTTAATTGTTCTGTTGTCTTGATTCTAGCTACTAGCTGAGAAAATGCCGGAGTTGCTAGACTTTGATAAGGACCTTGTTCATTTAGAAGCTGCTTCTAAGGTATCCTTAATAGATTCTTAGCGCTAGCTTCTTCCTTGATTACTTGTAACTTGCTGATTGTCACTGAAGCCGATATGTTCTCTTATCACTTGTTTCCTCCTGCTTTGGTTTACCAGATTCAACTGAAAACTCTGGCTGAAGAAATGCAAGCTGTGAGTAAAGGCCTTGAAAAGGTTGAACAAGAACTCACCACTTCAGTAAATGATGGTGCCATCTCCACTGGCTTTCAAAAGGTGAGCATGAGTACAGATGCTTGGCTACATTTTTAAGCTCACAAAGATAACCTTGAGTACGATTTTCTTAGTATTGATATATTCATTTATGTCTCTTGAACTAACATTTTCCCCCTTTACAGGTCTTGAAGAATTTCCTTGACACTGCTGAATCTGAAGTTAGGTCACTTATCTCATTATATTCTGAAGTGGTAAGGCCTCAACAAACTCTAGATGTTTGCACTACGTAGTTATTACATGCAGTTACTGGTTTTATCCCTAAATTCCTCATTCTTTATCTTTCAGGGAAGAAATGCAGATTCATTGTCGCAGTACTTTGGAGAGGATCCGGCTCGTTGTCCCTTTGAACAAGGTTAATAACCAATGCTTTTTGTTTATTTCTTCTTTTCAAAAGATGCAGCATAGTTCACTTTATGTTGTTTTTGGCATTTGTGCAATAATAGGTATACACGATTTGGCATGTTCTGATTTTTTTCCCTGGCATAGAAGTTCTGATTGATTGGGTCATTGTTGATTCTTCTGTAATGAATCATAAAAAAATAAACAAGCTAACAAAAACCAAAATTCTTATTTGTCATTTTGCGGATTTTGAAGCTGTCTTTGCAATCTCATAGAAATTAGTTTTATAATGTCAATGGTGTCAACTGATGTTCGTTTTGTCATGCTTGCATTTTGCAGTGACGCAGATCTTGGTTGTTTTTGTTAAATTGTTCAAAAAGTCACGAGAGGAGAATGAAAGACAGGCTGATGTTGAAAAGAAGAAATTGGAAAAGGAAGCCATGAAGGAAAAGGCAACCACTAATTTATCTGCTAGGAAAGATGGTGTTGATAGCGATAAGTCAACGCTTGGCTTTCAAATTCAGAAAGACCTCCTTAATCATGGTTCTAATCACACGACAACCTGAAGGAGATTCTTGGAGGAGGTTAGTCTTGCAAGCTAATGGGGGCAGCATCCGCGGTTCCTCAAAGTCCACGTTAAAAGCAGTAGAATAGTGCTTTACAGAGCCAAATGCAACTCAACAATGTGTTAAATTTTACTTGCTTAGAACCAGGAATTTCATGGCGAGTTGTCCTTCCCCGGCACAAACCCTTTTTTCTGGTCATGGACGGACTGAATCCCCAACATATGCCTTAGATATTATATAGCCCCCACAAACTGTACATAGCACATGAAATCCGCCATCACCTCCACGTAGTTCCCATCCCAAGTGATGATATTTATGATAATATATCACTGTAGAGAATCAAAACTTTGTGGCAGTGGCTGTAGTTCCCCGGAGAACTAGTTTTGCAGATAATGATATCTGATATCGGTTCTTCCGTGGAAAATTTCAGCGCAGTCAATAGCATTATTGAAAGTTTCAATGGTTGCCTTCGTGATGTTAGAAGATTCACTTGGTTGATTTTACAGCAGTATAAGAGCAAGGCCATTCGTATCAAAGAATACAAAAAAGCTAATTTATTTTTAAAGAATAACGTAGTACAATGGAATGAATCTGATGGCTTTGGGAGCATGTCAACGCTACACACACACTTGCATAAATTCAGGACCGCCTTAAAGAATTAATGATATCCGATTGGAGCAGGTGTATGCTTTAACTCGTGTCCTTGACATTGAATGTCCTGCAATTCAGAAAATTCAATCAAATCAGATAAATCCGACCACAAATGCCACCTACAGGGACAACAATTTTCACGGCTGCAAGTGTGAATTCTTACCGATGCGTAGTGGTTAAGGTCTCGGTGATGTGCTTCATCAGCTCTTATAACGAACACAACATCACGAAGCGTGGAGTTGGGAGGCAAGCGCCAGTAGTCAATGGCAATAGCAGGGGCAGGCACGTTCTCAAAATTACCATTGTCCAAGTCCTCGAGGAACTCTGAGTAGGAGTTCACCGCCTCCTCTTCCAAGTACCCTACTATACGGTGTGCAAGCTTCGGAGAGGCTAAATATGCCAGAAAATAAGCATTGAAGAAGGCACCTTGGACAGCAAATACAAGGGCTCGTTCGTACCACTGGGGCTTAGCTATTTCAACGAAGGTCATAAGATGCATCCGCTCGTTCTCAGCTTCTTCTAAAAGAGCTTTTATCCAGCCGCCACTTTGCTCGAATCGTCGTAGTGATTTGCAATGCAAGAGCATCCCTCCAACCATGCCTGGAACAGCAGCTACTGTCTCTAGCAGCATGGCATGGCACATATGCCGTCTCTATCACAATTGATGAAAAATTAGCTCGTAAGTTATTAGATTCTGATGTCTCAAGCACAGCGAATTCTGTTTATAAACTTGGGCAAAGCAAAAGATTGTGTAGGATAGCTACCTGGAAGAATAAGTAAGTGGGGTATTTGAGGACCTGGACGGTCCAGTAGGCAAATTTATCCATTGTTGTACCAGGCTTATGGTGCTTCTTCACATCAATTGAGATGTCAGGTTTGTAGGACTCCCATGGCTGCAAATCAGGAAACGAAAATGCTTCAATTATTCAAGTAGATATGCAAACTTAGTTCAGTAACTTCGCGGATTTGACAATTGCAGCAGTGGATTAATATAAATGCACATACCCTGAAGCAGTTCCACTTCCAAGCTGTGCCATCCTCCTTGGTGATCTTGGGGGGAGTCACACCCCAATAGCTCACGATGACCTTACCATCTTCTGTAGTAAATGAATTGGCAGCTGCCTTTGGTTTCTCCTCTTCACTTGGCATAACAGGTGGTGCTGAAGCACTCCAACCTCGGACCCCATAAGAAGCAAATCTGGTCGAGCTCATGCCTGCAGTTGCAGGCCTAGAAAAAGTGGTTGTGTTTGACAAGAAACGCGGGCCAAGTTGCCCCAGAAGCAACCTGGAAACCTTCGTTGCTGTGCTCTGACTCATAATCAAAGACGAAGAGA
>Ga0325405_1007735_pt1 | contig 10801 bp, 8 predicted proteins | sample PopdelMetagenome_21_FD_205663 | JGI IMG/M metagenome (GOLD analysis project Ga0325405, IMG submission 205663) | Populus deltoides microbial communities from Bellville, Georgia, United States - Xylem-Control-R2 | ecosystem: Host-associated > Plants > Phyllosphere > Stem > Wood/Secondary xylem...
GTGTATGCAGAAACATGAACGTCACAGCACTCTGCATTCCATGAGAAGTCCTTAGCCATAGCATCTACTATCTTCTGCTTCCATTTTGATGGGTTGTTCTTCTACAGAAAAGCATGGCATCATTAAAATAAATTAAAAAATAATAATAAAAATAGAAGATGAATTCCGTGACCATGCAAGTACTCACAATTTCATCTACCGCCTGGCTCAAAGACAAATATCCGAAGGTAGAGCTAATGAACCGTGAAAATCTAGTGGTCTCTTGTTTATGATCTACAAAATGTCTGCAAAAGAGCTAAAGAGAGTCATTCTTGCTTTACGAGGGAGGAGAGGAAAAAGGGAGAACAAAACGTACAGATGTGAAATTGCTTAAAATTTTCTACAGAATACATTACCTGAATTTGTTCTCATTGGATGTTACTGCAACCGGAGCTGCTCCATATTTCAAAGCTTTCAGCTACAAATTTCATATTACACAGATAATGCTAAGTCAATGGAACAGCTTTTGATACAGACACGCGTACGCATATAAATATATGTTCATTGAGCAGCAACACGAGGAAAGAAACGGAAGGGGAACTTAAGAGATGAAGCAAAATTGATGAAATGTACAAAGTTGACCAAGACATTTTAGCCCATGCCCCCCAAGCCCATATGAATCATATGAAGTTAGGGACACTGAAAGGAAAAAGATCGTTAAAAGAACAAGAGTGGAAATCAGTATAAAGAAAAGAACTTTTCATTCAATTATAAGCACCATGGACCCTCAGGAATACAGAGCTAAAAAGGATGGACTAGCAAATTCCAGCAGCATGATGCAGGGTCAGAAGCAGTTTATGCAATTCAACACTTATTAGACACGAGTGGGCTTGTATGGAGTGTTTCTGCAAACAAATGTATGTGTGATTGATCTCTTTAGGCCTTCCCAGGTTTTACTTCGTGTAGGTGATGACTTGGATTTCAGATCTTCCAGACAAGAAGCAGATGCACTGGAGATTTTGTTTTGATGAAAATAATTCTCTACTTACAGGCACTTGGAGTAGAGGATCATGAAAAGATTGGCACAAGATTATGTCTGAACCTGCAAAGATCAGATGCAATAGAGCCTCATCATATTTGTTTATGAATCTCACAGTTTCATCCTGTGGACATTGGAGAACAGAAACCAAAGATTAGAGCCTCAGCAGATAACAATGAGGAAAGTTGGGGATAGGGTACAAAGTAGTGTGATAGATACTTCTTCAGAGACAGAAATTTTGAGTGAAAGAGCATGCAGAGAAAGATTGCATGAGATGATAGAATATCCCAAAGCATTACCACAATATATACCTTGTTGGAGTTTTTTTTTTTTTCTTCCTCGGCTCAGAAAGCCCTCATATATGCACACACTTGAGTTTATACTGTGTTTGGGCTGTAAAAGCATCAATTTGATGCTTTTTAGGTGCTTTAAGATGATTTTGAAAAAAAAAAACACTTGAAAAACATTGATTTTATGTTTTTTCAGTCCAAACACACTTGCAAAAGCACCCACACCACATTACCAAACACACGCTATGATTGTACCCTCTACCTTTAGTTCTTTCTTAAGATATTCCAGTGCTCCATCTGCACTTGTCGCTTTGCTTCCCATGAAGATGAACTGAGTGGGAAACAACTAAACAAATCAAATTCCTGTATATTTCTGTATAAGACTAAAAATGAAAAATGACAACAGCAGTTTTTACTGATTCATGCGGCTGCCAAGGAAAATTGAGAATCACTGTTCTTGTCACTTTCTTAAGTACCCTCATTTCACCAGCTAGTAATGAGTTTCTCCAATATTCAGCACTAAGCCCTGTATTCTCTTCAAAGAAATAAAGATCCCAAAAACATGTACAAACCTGGACACTCTTTTGTGTAGCATTCCAAACTGCCTTCTGGTTATTCAGATCAAAATCCAAAGATTCTGTGGAGATGCATCCTACCTGATTAGAAAGCATTTGAACTTCTCAGTTTGATGGTCTAATATATCCTGAGAAGTTTATTATGTTTTATATACCTTAGAATCACTTATTATGAAAATAAATGCACCTGCTCCAGGATATTTTAATTGTTATCACACATATATTGTAGATGCTGAAGTTAAGAATCAAAATGTGCAGAATAATTTTAAGCCAGGGAACAAGAAGCTTAAGAGCTAAAACATGCCCCTAGGTACAAAATATTGACCTGGGAACCATATGTGGAACCTGTGCTATGTGCACAACACAAAGCTATCACATTTTGAACACTTAGCTGTTAGCCCTTTTTTTAAATGGATCCTTGAAAGCAGTTGGCTTTCTGATTTTTCACATCAAAATGAGTAGAAAAAGGTGCATTTTGACAATATAAACTGGCAAGTCCAAATGGTTTAATACGCAAATGATTCTTACTAGGATTTTATTCAGTAGATTTATTTTCTTTGTTAGTATAAAAGATTCTAACTAGGATTTTCTATGTTTAGATTGGTCCTAAATAGTATAGAATATCCTATTTTCTATATTTCCTACTGTATATACTTTAGTATAGAAGTATCTATGCAGGAGAGTTAGGGATGGTGGGGAGTTTTGAAAATTATGGTTTGAGAGTCAAACTCAGGTTCTAAAGTATTACTTGCTTTTACCACTTTTTCGATCTAATCCTCACAACTCTCCATCATCCCTAGTTCCTGCATAGATTCCTCTATACTACAGTACATTCAATAGGAAATATATAAAATATCTACGTTAAACATGACTAATATAAACAAAGAAAAATCCTAATTAGGATCTTTCACACTTGGAAGAAAATAAACCTAATGAATAATTCTACATTCTTCTTATTTTGATTTTTTGCGTTCATCAACAAAGCTCTACCTGCATACATGAGCTTCATGTAATGACTAGTGCCTGTATGTATTGCAGGCTTTCTAATCAACAGCCACCATGCGTCTCCTTGGCACTGTCCCATTGCGCAATATTACAATATCCTCCCTACAAACTACAACTCACACCAAAAACATAGACACCCTTTTAGGCAGGACACCCAGGGTCCCCACTATAAAAGTTGTATTTGAAGGATACTAATGAGTAATGATACAATCAAAAGGCTCACTTTGATAGTTTGGTCTATGGTGGTGATGTAAGTTTAGGGTTCAACGCCATTATCCATTCCTGGGTTACACATCCACACAACCATTGTGCCTGATCTATATTGCTCACTTCATCCAGTTCCTAATGCCTTGACTTTCCCTAAGGTCTTTACTTCGACTGCTCCCATTCATTGGTAAACATATAACATGCCTCATCTCACCAATCAAATGTGTCCAGATTGTAAGAGAGTAAACCACATAATAAGGTTAAAAATTCAGATTCTCTTGACAGTACCTTTCCCAACACAGCCGGATAACATAATTAAAAATTTAGATTCATTTGATATGTCATAACATGAAGGACACATCGAAATCATTATTTCAAGGTCCTATATGCAACACTTACAAGAACAGTAGATGAATTTTTGGATAACCCCAGCTGCTGCTGCAATGCAACTTTGCAAATGGATTTCCCCTTTAGGTCATCTGCACTATAATTTTTTGGAAGAAATTTGTCCTTTGAAGGATCCCAGGTGGAGTTGTCAAACCCACAAGGAGAAACAAGCAACTTGTCCCTAAAACCAAGAATGTACCAGGAAATTTATTTTATCACACACAAAAAAAAGGAAAAAAAAAACATGTCCTGTTATGGGAAGTTTCTGAAAAAGGCTGCCCAGTGAGGTATTAAAATAACAACATTGCCAACAAATTAATGAGTTGCAGCAAGAATGGAATCTAAAAGCTGGAAACGCCATGTAACTTACTTGTGAATCGCTAAGGTAGATTCTAATCCGTGACTGAAACTATTAATGATCCTTTCTTTTGAATAAATAGACACCATAACAACTTTATTTGAGTACACAAGTCCACCCTGCATATTAGTAACAGATAAAATATTCAGGTAATGGAAGATGGAAAAAGAAGCTAGAACTTCAATACATGAGAGATAGTTCATATGTTTTAGATTAGCAGGTATTTATCAAGTGTCTAAAATTTTGCAACTTGACCTTCCCTAACATTAGATTAATCATGTGAAATCATGGTATAATGAAAAATCTTTTTTTGATTTCATATTTTTTTTCTCAATTTCTAAATATCCACAGAATTTGACAAAAGAGGAACTTGGTCAACTTCACCGCTTCAGCATCATACTAATTAGTTGACATGACAATAAGAAGTTACTTCTTGCAACTAAAAAAGATAATTTGCAATCTAGGAGGGATTCCATTACCATTGAACAAAAATGGTTCAGAATGCAACTAAAAGACTACAAATAAACCCATATTCAGTATTCAGTGTTAGAGCATCCAACCCAAAGCTTAAGTTCGTAATTGGCGAGGCCACTATACCTTATAAAACATCAGAAGGTCCAAACTTCCCTAAAGTGGGATTTACTCACACTAGGATCCCCTCTCATGTCTAGGCCCAAAAGGTAAATAATGCAAATCACTAAATCAATTTTAGTCCAGCTATTAAGAACAACAGAGAGATAACTCCTCTCTGATACTGCAGTAGCTGGCTTTGATATAAATACACCAAACAGTGGCAAGCTTTGGTACTGTGTATAAAAGCATCCAATCCAGGAGTTTAAGCTAGTAGATAGTGGCTCTGTTTGACCTTATTGTGATTATAAATTAAGCAGATTTGGTCCGAATTTTAATAGTAGAAGCGTTTGGCCTTTAAAAGTAGAAGAGTTTGGTAAAGAACTTGCATTTAAAAAAAAGCAGGCAGACTGTCTCTGAAAAAAAGGTAAAAGCTGATTATGAGATAAGCATGTCTTCCCCTTTAATCATCTAAGGGGTTGCTATTTTTACAAGCACAAAAAGGTCAAAACAAGCCCAGTATCACTCATAAACTGCATATCAACCATCATATATAATCAATATGGGGGTTTTTCGACATAGGATTCTACTACAATTATTCTGATTGATTATCATGTGACTCGGTACATTCTCATTCACTGAAATGTAGCAAATAAGCAACAACTTTCAATGGTTTCTTCGATGCAAAAAGTTAATAATAAAGAAGAAACAAAATGAATCCTTGAAAAATGAATCCTTGAAAGATAGCCAATCACATGCTAGTTTGGCTTGCAGATCTAATGATTCTTTTTGTGGCTAATTTCTGTAAGTGAAGATCCAAGAAGATAACTTACCAAGCATGTATAAGAAAAGGAGCAAAAGATAGTACAAGACGGCAAGTAACTATAGAAAAACATTTTAGCTACATAGCTGTTAAAGAAATTTTCTACTAAAAAGAGAGACATTCAGAAGGGAAAAAAAATTGATAGACAAAATTATTTACCTTCAGAATATTGACAAGATGTGTCATAGTGTGATCTTGTAAACGGTCAGGGCGGTGAAGTCTAGCAGGATCAAGTCCGCATAGTGCTAGCTTATCAGGTTGCTCAAGGCACTAAAACATTATAACAGTAACATAATATTATGTACAGAGTAAAAGGTCTCAGCCAGAATGGAAGAGATGTAAGAACCTACTTGTGAGTCAAAGCCATGGCATGTCAACAATACTCTGGTACCTCCAAGCCCCTGTGGATATGACAAACAAAAGCTATGATGACACAGTTTTTAACAGAATAATGTTTACGTTCCCTCTTCAACTGCATTAAGTACTGGAAAAAGGGATAAAGTAAAACAGGAATACAAGGTGACATTTAAAAATTCCAGGTCAGAAGAAGAATGCTTATAGCCAAGTCTGGCATTTCGCATCCTGAAGAAAAGGAGAAGGTGCACAGAAATAACTTATAGTGTAATGAAATCAAAGTTCCATGGTCTGAACCCTGGGGTTATTTGATGCAAATTCCGAACACTCCACTTAGTTCTACCTCTAGTTCGTCCATAAGTCCACTGGATCTCTCAGGCTTAACAATGAAATCCATGCTTGGTAATACAAATCAGCAATAGTAAAGGATACGGCCATGTCTCATCTTTATCTCTCTCGTTCATACTCCAAGTTGCTTGATATTTAATTAGAACAAGATGTCCAATATTATGTCTTAAATATTAACAGTAGAAAATTACTGTTTTAAGATGCATGAACCTTTCTTTCTAGGCAAGTTACACTCATGCACACAATAGAGATTCAGCCAACTTCCTCATCCTCCACCTCTATTCTTATATGGACAGGAGATACCATCTGACTCAAAGGCCACTAGAAACTTTGAAGTTTCAACGTACTTTGCTTCTTTTCATGAATATGCACGTAGAAAGAAAGATGGAGAAATGATAAGTGTCATGAGGCAAACATCTGCATGCCAAATCAAATAAATCATTAAGCTGAAAAGAAAGCAGATCAAGTTGCACCTGTTTAACAAAAATATCCCAAAAGAGTGGCCCGACAATAGCAGTTTCCCAATTGTGTATGTGTAACACATCAGGCTGCTTTCCAGATTTTGCTATATAATCCAATGAAGCACGAGAGAAATAGGTAAATCTGAAAGCATAGAACAAAAAAAAACACCCAATAAAACAAATTGTTATCTACTGATTATAACAAGCAAGCAAGGAACAAGTTGAAAGAAATAGCACAAGGAAACTAAAAATATGTTAGTTCTTTTGTGCACAGGTCAAAATAGAATCATATGAGAAAAGGTCTCACACAACATTCTGAAATGTAAAATAATTCAAACTGCCAACTGCTCATTCTCTCATTACTGATTTGAAAATAGCTGTTTATATATGCTTTATTCCCTCAGAAAAAGATGTACAAGCCAGTCTTTCAGTCTTCATGAAAAAAAAATATCATTGTATAAGAGTATAGGGTTTCCTTGTGAAAATCATAAGTTAATATCACTATTAAATTCTACAACATTATTTCAAAAATTATTTAATTTGACAGAAATTGACCAGAACTCAAAAGGCAGGATCCATATCACTAAAAAAATCTACTACCAGCTCAGCATAAATTGGATGTCTCAGTTTCTAAGAGAATGCACATGTCAACTAATTTATTTTTGAACTATGATGGATGGCTGATTTTTACATACAGAAATTTGACTGGTGTGCAGGTTGAGAGATGCAGTGCAGTTGTTAAATGATCAGGATGCTTAAAGACAGAGAACTACTTGGAGGCTACTAATAGCACAGCTTTTAGTTAAGGGTATGGATGGCTATTAGAAGAGAGACTGGGACTAAGGAACTGTTGGATAGACATAAATCTTTTCACACCAAAGAAGATCATTTTGAAACTCATCCAAACAATATTCTCTCTCTACTGTCTTTTGACCACAAGATTCATCAACTTTGCAGTTGACTGGAAATTGTAATGTAACTCCTTTCTGTACTAAATGAAAACACCTCTCCCTACAGATACCTATACCAACAAGAATTGAAATAGGAATTTCTTTCCAATGTCATTGGGTTGGAAAGGTGCCACACCAGTACTAGAGTAATGGTTAATGAATCTAAAAGTCATTGGCACATGCATTAAACACTTTCTTTACACCATCCATTACTTATGTTGAACATGGGGATTTCCTACAACCCTATAGGATATACATATTATCACAAGTGAAGAGAATTTGAAAAGCGTTAAATAAGTACTTTGTAAAATAAGCAGTAACAGGAATAATTTTTACCAACCGTTCAAAGTCATCTGAGTAGCCATATACCCTTTCACGATCAAAAAAGGATGAATAGTACAAAGGTTGAATGAGAGTGACTCCAATGCCATGGACGATGCTGAACAAACAGCATTAACAATAAGATCGAGGTAAAGAGCTTAAACAACGAAGGCAATGCAAAGGCGATATCTCAGTTGCTTGTTGAAAAATTTTCTCCTGGGTAACAATCGACTGAAATGGAGGTTAATCATGAAAATAACAACATAATCTTCCTGTATCAAGGACACAGCCGAAACTCACCCAGTCCAAATTCTGTTTCCATGCAATTGACCATTAAAATATGAATACAACTCTGCCTCAATTTCTCGCAGTCCTTGCATTTCAGTGAGGTCCAGACATGCATACCTTCAGGGAGATGACATAAAATTTTCAGGCTTGCAATCTAGATTCTAGTGTATAATCAAAAAAATACCTAGAACAGCAAACATTCAAATTATATCACAGCACGTGGCCCGGTACATTTTCTACCAATATTTGGCATCTCATACAAAGTTTGATTGTGTGAAAGAAGCCCTATGTTCCCTCACAGTCCCAAGGGTATTTTGTCCTTGGTGCAACTCAACTATATCAATAAACAAAGAGTGATAATGTCCTACAAACTTGGAGGATGCATGGTGAACTTCTCATTTTTGCACACACCTCTATACTATTCCGGTTTAGAAATTCCAAATCATTGGTATATAATAATAGCACGCTCAAAGAGGTGTTGACACCTTGCTGTGCAGAATCAAAATTGGGAAGACATAGAACCCAATGTGAGAGGAATTTGATCATCATACTCCGATAGAAACATTTTAGCGTACTCATGGCTGTACTGCTAGAGCCCCCCCTCCCTCTCTTAAAAAAAAAACTATAATAATTAAGATGAACACACTTGGACAAACTGTAAATTAAAAAGTTCTAGTGAACACGCATCTTTATACAAAAATGTCCCTAACAAGAGATTGAAATAAATATAAAACACAAAAGATGAGGTACATCAATTACTTTGGCAAAATAACCTCCACTATGTGTCCTTTTTTCTGCAGTGCCTTTGATAAGCCTGTCACATATGATGACAAGGATCCAACCGATACCAGTGGTTCCATTTCAGTGCAAATTTGGATTATGTGAAAACCAATCCTGAATTTAAATAATAATTAATTAGTATCAAAATAATTTACAGTGTGAATGTGATAAAAAGCATCAAGATCCAGTACACCAACTCATGCAAGTTTATACATTGAGAATATAAAAAAAAAAAAATAGTAGCAAGTCAACACGCACACATGCATTTGAAAGTGCTTTTCAAAATGCATTTGGGCTGAAAAAAGCATCAAAATAATTGATTTTATGTGTTTCTAGATAGTTTTGTTATAAACGTCAAAAAACACCTATCAAAGCTTTTTCAATAAAGAATCTACACCACATTACCAAACACATGCATTTGAAAGTGCGTTTGGATTGAAAAAGCATCAAAATAATTAAAACATTTTTAGGTTTTTTTGAATGGTTTTTATATAATGATGCTAAAAGTATCACAAAACACCAATTGATGCTTTTTCAGTTCAAAAGGCACTTTTGCAAAAGCACACACAGGCGTTTGAAAGTGCTTTTCAAAGCAGGTTTAAAAAAAACTAGTAGCGAGTCAATAATTACATGCGTTTGAAAGTGTTTTTCAAAGTGCGTTTAGGCTGAAAAAACATCAAAATAATTGATGGTGCTGAAAACATCAAAAACACCTATAGTGCCTTTCCAGTCCAAAAAAAAAAAACACTTTTAGATGAAATAATCATTACTTTCTGCTTCCATCGGAGAAGTGACGGAGTTGTGCCAGAAGCTCAGCATCAGTTTTCTGCCGGATGTCGAAGAAAACAAGAGCTACACTAAACTTGTTTTTCATGACTGCTTTTCTCATACCAGAAGCCTCAGCAGAGTCAATCAAGCCAGTTAGGACCATTGAGTCAATCCGAAGCAGCAATTCCCGCCACAATGATTGCTCATTTCCTTCAGAAAGCGCTGTCGTTAAAATAAATAAATTTGTAATCAATTATTTATTAAATAATTTAACCACAAAAAAAAAAAATTCAATCACCAAACCTAATTTGTTGACAGCCTCCAATTGCTGGATTTTATCAAGCAACAACTGCTTCTCTCTGTTTGCTTTATTGAGCTCTTCAACAGCCACAAGGCGTAGTTTGTTTAAGTAAAGAATATCTAAAACGAAAATCATTAATTACTCATTTATTTATAAACAAAATAAATAGAAAAAAAAATGTATTACTTACTCTGCTGAGCTTCTTTAAAAAGCAGCCAAATGTCATTATATTTCTCTTCCTCCTCTTCTTTAAGTAAGCCGTTAGCGTCTCCTCCATTGTTACTATTCTTGCTGCTGCAGCAGACGAGACAAGGTTATCAAATCACTCATTTGAAATTTGAAAACAGAATTGGTATTGATTAATTACCTGAGGGAGCAGCAAACTGTTCGTCGAGCTTTGACGGTTTTTTGGTGGTGGATTGATGGGTTGGATTTTGGGAAGCAAGCGAGTGAGAGGATGGTAGAGTTTATTACAGACTCCATTTTCATTTACTGTTCATTTATTCGTTTGAGTCACTAACCCCCGATGCTCCGCCCTAGGCAAGGGCCATTTTATGAGGACAAAACAAAAAGAGGTGGCGGGCATGAAACATGTGACTAGAGCACCTACTCTCATCACTGGCTTCAAGCCTTCAACTCAGTTCAAGCTGGTTTATTAAACATAATTATAAAACTTAGTCCGACTTAACCGATGCATCAAAAAACTCTTGGGCCGAAATCATGTTTTTTTAAAAAAAATCAACTCAAAAATAAGAAAAATAAATTAATTAAATTTATGAATCAACTTAAATTAAATCGATATACATATAAACTAGATTTTAAACCAGATTTAATTATAGTTAATGTGTTTTTGATATAAATTACTTGCAAGATGTAATTATGTTTTGTGTAAAAATCAATTAGATATAATATGTTGATACAACTTTTATGATATTATAAAAGTTTTCCTTTAAAACTTTTTTTTTTAATTAATTCTAGGTTTCAATGCGTGGTTCTA
>Ga0325405_1007737_pt1 | contig 10800 bp, 4 predicted proteins | sample PopdelMetagenome_21_FD_205663 | JGI IMG/M metagenome (GOLD analysis project Ga0325405, IMG submission 205663) | Populus deltoides microbial communities from Bellville, Georgia, United States - Xylem-Control-R2 | ecosystem: Host-associated > Plants > Phyllosphere > Stem > Wood/Secondary xylem...
GAGGGGCGGAGACCGAAATTGGCAGGGATGCAATTGAAGGAAAAAAGATGATTAAGGGCTGATTTGGAATTTGGCGCGTTCTGGCGCCACATTCAAATGAAACGGCGCGTTTTCTCCAAAACGACGCTGTTTCATACATTCAAAAAAAAAAAGAAAAAAAAAAAGAAAGAGCAGAACGGTGTCGTTTTGAACGACACTGTTCATCTTCCTTCTTTCCCCCGAACATGCAGCGGGGAAGAAGGAAAAAGGGTTGCTTTAATTTGAATTTTTTGCCGGCCACTCTCTCGCCTGGAGCCCACCGACCGGACACAATGGCCGACCACCCACCGCGCACCTGCCAGAAAACCGGGGAGGGGGGCCGAGCCTTGGCAGTCGCGCCCAATGGCCGACCGGCCGGCTGCTCCCCATGCTCCACAGCGAAAAGCCACTCACTTGGCTCTATAAATAACAGCCAACACAGCAGCAATGAAGGGGGAAAGGAGAACAGACGGGAAAAAGGAAAAAACGAAAAAAAACAGAGGAGGGGAGTGAAAAAAAAGAACGCAGGAGAGAGAGGAGAGGGGGGGAAAACTTTTTGAAACGGAGAGAGGAAGAAGTTTAAAACGAGGAGAGTTTTGTTGAACGGAGGAGAAAGAGAGAGAGCACCCAAAAACAGTCCCCCTCCTGGCCATTCCCCTCTCTCGACCATTTCTTCCCTGCACCCGAAACAGCCTTCTCTGTCAACGGAGCCCCAGACCGACCTCATTTTCTCCTCCATCCCAGCAGCGGCAGCAACACCAGGAGCCGCACCAACGCTGCCAACACCCTCATCATCTCCTCTAGCCCAGCAGCAGCAACACCAGGAGAAGAGTAGCAGTAGCAACACCAGGAGGAAGAGCAGCAGCGGCAACAGCAGGAGCAGTTGCAGTAAGACGCCAACTGCACCAGCATTGCCAAACGCCACCACCATCCTGCCTCAGTTCATCACCTTCCTCCCACCCGGCGTTGCTGCTTGAAGAAAAAGGGAGCGCCTGCCTCGCGAGCAGCAGGGGAAGAAGAAGAAGAAAACAACTGCTGTCATCGGGCGTCCTCTCCATTGCCACCAGCACCATCAAAGCTGCCAAACAACAGCAGAACCACCGTGAGAGGGAAGAGCACCGTGAGAAACAGAAGAAGAAAGGAGAAGCAGAGGAGAACAGAGTAAGGGAAAACACAGTGAAGAAAGGGAAGAAAAGCTCACCACCGTCCAAGCCATTCTCCGGTCAGCAACCGCCAGCAGCACCGCCTTCAGAGCCACCACAGGTCAGCCCTCTGCCCCTTATCTCATTTTACTGTTCATCTTCTTGCATGCGGAACGTGCACTGTGCACGTTCTGCAAGCAAGAAAATAATTAGCCGGTTACTGTACATGTGCACAGTAACCAGCTAATTAATTAGCGGGTTGCTATGCGTGTACAGTACCCCCGGTTACTATGCGTGTACAGTACCCCGATGTACAGTGACCCCGTTTACTGTTGTTTTGGGCTGGAACCCCAGCCCAGCCCATGCTGCTGGGCTGAGTCCAGCCCTGTAGAAAGTAGACCCGTTTTATTTTGGGCCGATTTCGGCCCAGTCTCCTTTCGGGCCGGGTCTGGCCCGTTCGAACAAAAAATTCTTTAAAAATTATTTCAAAAAAAATGTGATTTTCTCTAAATTTATTACTGTATTTTGATCAATATCGGTTTGTATTTTTATACTGTAAAGATACAAATCCGATATTAAAATACCCGGTTTTTGTCAAGTCTTCAAAAAAAAATGTTTTGTTTTCATGCATACGGCCTAGTCTCTCCAACATATATATATATAAATATTATAACATCATATTTTCACACAACAAAGGAAATTTCAAAAACAATATATGTATTAACATGCATTTTGGCTTTAATAACCAGTTTATTCAAGCCATGAGAACTAGGCCAATATTTCAAAAATTCTAAAAAATCTTTTTGTCCTCTTTTAGTATATGGGATTACAAATTTATACGTAAAATGTATTCCTAATGTTAAAAATATGATTTTTACATAGACGTTAGAACGGTTAGGTTTTTACCCGATAAGATAAGGACCTCCTTATTGAGAAGGACTTTTCTTGAACCATGGACGGACCAACAACTAGGAAACACGACGAAAACACCTTAAATTTTATCAGACAATAAAACGATGCAGCTTACCTTAGGTAGGACGTATTTGGGGTGCTAATACCTTCCCTTTACGCAACCAGTCCCCGTACCCGATCTCTGAGACCAGTTAGGGTTCCTAGTGACCAAAATACTAGGTGGCGACTCCCACACCATTTTTCACCGCTAAGAGACAAAGAATTCCTTGTCTCCCCACATTGACCAGATATATCCCTCCATCACACATTCGAGGGTGGACGATCGCCGCGACGTCGCTCACGCGCGACAATACTCTTTTATTTTTTTTAATTATTGCTCTGAAATTTACTCTTGTAATGTTCTCCCCCACAACTTATTGTAAATATCCTTAGTATAAACTACTGACTTCCAAGACAAATATTTTTAATTTCGAGAAGGAGAATCCTGACAGATAGCTTCCTTTCTAAAATGTCCACACCGAGACTTGCCATTGTTAGCCTAGGATTTCAATATCTAAATGCAATTATATCCTGCAATTACGAAACCTCTGCTTTCTGTTCAGAAATTTTGTCTCGATAATAATGTTTATTTTGAGTTTCATCCTTTTCTGTTTTATGTCAAGGATCCCAACACCAATGAAGTACTTCTCTCAGGATAGAGTAAAGATGGTCTCTATACTTTGTCCAAGTTCAGGTCTTCTGTCCCGTCAATTCCTCAAGCCTATTGGTCTCCCTGCATCTCTGCTTCTGCTGATTTGTGGCATCGTCGCCTAGGTCATCCTACCTCTCGCATTTTTCAATTTTTAGTCTCAAAAAATAAGATTATTTGTAAAGACAAATGTCTTAATTTTCAATGTCAAAGTTGTCCCTTAGGAAAATCATCGTGTTTGTCTTTAAGACCTACTGGTCACAAAACTTCTGCTCCGCTTGAATTAATTTTTAGTGATGTATGGGGTCCTGCTCCCCTTTTTTCTTCGGATGGTTATCATTATTTTGTTATATTTGTTGATGCGCACACAAAATATATATGGTATTATCCTCTTGTTGCAAAATCTGATGTTTATTCTGTCTTCCATCAATTTCAAACTCTTGTCGAACGTCAGTTTTCTTTAAAAATAAAATCTGTTCAAACTGATTGGGGCGGTGAATATCGCAAACTCTCCACTTTCTTTCAGACTATTGGTATTCATCACCGTCTGATTTGTCCTCATACTCACGAACAAAATGGAACAGTAGAAAGACGTCATACGCATATTGTGGAAACCGGTCTTACTCTTCTAGGTCAATGTAAAGCTCCATTTCGCTTTTGGAATTATGCGTTTGACACTTTGGTTTATCTTATTAATCGTATGCCTACTCTTGTTCTTGATAATCGATCTCTTTTTGATTGTTTGTTTCAACGGTCTCCTGATTATACTTTTTTACGTACCTTTGGTTGTCTATGTTTTCCTTTTTTGCGTCCCTATAATAATCATAAATTGGATTTTCGGTCTTCTCCTTGTGTGTTTTTTGGCTACAGTTCCTCTCACCTTGGTTATCGATGTTTTGACATTGAATCTCATCGCATGTATATCTCCCGTCATGTCCGTTTTCATGAACATGTTTTTCCGTTTGATAAATCTGAACAGATTGCACAGGTCTCCACTCAAACCCACACACCATCTCCTATTACCATCCTCCCAAATCTAACCCACTCCCCACTGTTCACCACCCAAAACACACCCCATCCCGCCTCTGCCTCTGCCTCTGCCTCTGCCCTACCCTCACTGCCGATCCAAACACCACAGCCTCCATCTGTCCCTTACCGCTCACCCCATGCATCTTTATTTCACCATACTGTTGCAGGTACAGATTGCAGCTCAGCGTTTCCTGTTCTCCAGCACAACGTCCTTGCTAGCAGTGGGACATCCTCTGGTTCCTCATCTGCTTCTCTTTATTCTGCCAGTAACCCGGTATCTGCAGACTCTGCCTCTGCTGTCAGCCCTCCACTTGCGGCACCTTCTTCCCCAGCTTCTTCCCCTGGTATAAATCTGGTGGTTGATCTCTCAGCTTATCCACTGCAACAGGACACCTCTGTGATACCTCCTTCTCCTGCAGCAGCACCGTTGCTCAGCCGGCACCCTATGGTTCTTAGATCACGGCAGCCCAAAACAGCAAATATGGTCTCCTCTGCTGCAGCTAATACAACTGCCACCCGGGTATTGCTCTCTCCTTCCTCTGAACCTGTTGCCTTTTCTGATGCAGATAAATATGTTGCTTGGCATGATGCTATGTGTGATGAGATCAAGGCTTTACGATCCAATCACACTTGGTCCCTAGTGCCCTTTCATCCTTCGATGAATGTTGTGGGAAGCCGATGAGTATATCGCATCAAACGTCGTGTTGATGGCAGCATTGACCGTTATAAAGCCCGTCTAGTTGCTAAAGGCTTTACTCAACAGGAAGGCATTGATTATTCTGAAACTTTCAGCCCAGTTATTAAACAGGCCACCGTCAGATTAGTCTTTTCAATTGCAGTTTCCCGAAATTGGAAGATTCATCAGCTTGATATTCATAATGCTTTTCTCAATGGTGTTCTTACTGAAGAGGTCTACATGAAACAACCTCCAGGTTTTGTTGACACTACTCTTCCATCTCATGTGTGCAGACTGCACAAATCACTATATGGTTTAAAACAGGCACCAAGGGCATGGTACACTCGTCTGAGTGATTTTTTACTCTCTATTGGTTTCATTGCCTCCAAGGTTGACACCTCCCTGTTTATCTTATCTGATGGCACTAATATCTTTTATCTCCTCGTCTATGTTGATGATATTCTGCTTACAGGCAGCAACTCTGCCATGCTTCATCACCTAGTCCAGTTACTAAGTTCTGAATTCAAGCTTCGTGACTTAGGTGATGTTCACTACTTTCTCGGTATTGAAGTTCAGTCTACAGGTATGGGTCTGATGTTGCGCCAACACAAATATATTCTTGACATTCTCACTTGGGCTGGTATGACTACTTGCAAACCTGTTGATACTCCAGTTTCTCCTTCTAAACTTGCTATATAGCCGGATCATCCATTTTCTGATCCCACACGATTTTGTCAAATTGTGGGTGCTCTTCAGTATCTTACATTCACTCGTCCAGATATCTGCTTTGCTGTTAACAAAGTCTATCAGTACATGCATGCTCCTACAGATTCCCATTGGGTTGCTGTTAAATGCATACTCCGCTACCTCAAAGGAACGACATCCTATGGTTTTCATATCACTCGAGGTACCTCTTTTGCTCTTCATGGTTTTACAGATGCCGATTGGGCTGGGAGTATTGATGATCGCAAGTCTACGGGTGGCTATCTTGTTTTCTTTCGTCAGACACCGATTTCATGGAAATCCGGCAAGCAACGTATAGTTGCCCGCTCCTCCACTAAGGCTGAGTATAAAGCCTTAGCAGATGGTACTGTTGAGGTCATCTAGCTTCAATATTTGTTAACAGATGTACGGGTTCCCTCCATCTCTGCTCCTACTATTTGGTGTGATAATCTTATTGCGACTTATCTCTCGACGAATCTTATCTTTCATGCTCGTACTAAGCATGTTGAGGTAGATTATCATTTTGTCCATGACCGGGTTGCGAAGAAGGAAATTCAAATTCGCTTTATCCCCTCTTGAGATCAACTTGCTGATGTTTTCACCAAACCACTTTCCGTTGCGTCCTTTACTACTTTCAGGTTCAAGCTTCAGGTCGATCCTCCACCCTCAGCTTGAGGGGGCATATTATAGAATGTATAGCATGTATATCTCTGAATAGGAAATTAATGTAGGATTATTCCAATGTTGTAATCCCTACTGTTACTGCTGTATTTTATAATATATATAAATAAGGTTGGCCTAAGTCATTCTGTTATTCTCAACTTCAACAAGCAAGTTTCCTTATATATATATAAGCATATGAATACATTCAAAACATTTAGGTGTCTGCGCACCCAGCATCAATAATACTAATTGTTAAAAATTAAATTGGGGGTTTTGATAAATTTTCAATTAAACATGCATAATTTCCATCAATCACTCTCTTCCAGACACAAGAATTGCTAGCATTGATTAGGTTGAATAAAAGCATTCAATTTATGAACCGTAACCCTAAAAATTAATTTGGGGGTTTTCATAAATTTTCACTTAAACGTGCATAATTAGGATATAAATCATGGTAAAAACATTTCATAAACCTTATATTATCGAATTAATAGCCTAAAACCATTATTCAAAGTATCAGAAAAAACAATTCTTACCTGTGTTCTTCAGTTACAGGTGAGGGAGATGGATCAACACGACAGAATAACACCTGAGATTGGGAAAGTTAGGTTAGAACTGTTTAGTGTAACTTAAATTGCAACAAAGAAAACAAAAACCATAAATTAATTACCTGAGCTATCGAAGAAAACAGTGCAAAACCTAACCCGTTTACAGAGAAGGGGTAAAACAGGATGTTCGATGGTGATGATGATGGGTCTGGTGCGATGTTGCCATAGGTCTCTGTTTTTGTTGGTTTGCAGAGAAATATTGAAATTGTTAAGATGAAGGAGAAGAAGATGAAGAAAAAAAATAGGGTTGCTGAAGATGAATGCGAAGAGGATGAATAGTTTCGGATAAAGGAAGATGAAATCGATGAAGAGAGAGTGATTTTTGAACAGTTAGGAATCGATGTTATTAGGGACGAAGAAGGATACTGGAAGAGTGGAAGTAAATTAATTTTCAGCGTAATTGGTTTTGTTGGATCTGTATTCGGTGTGGGGGGAGAGAGTGAAAATAAACGGTTTAGATTTTATGTAATCAACGGTCTACATAATTTTAGTTTTATATTAACATTTTAATTTTTTTTTTCTATTAGCAACGGAAAATCCGTTACTAAATTCAACATAAATTTTTCAACGGATTATTTGTTGCTAAAGTCCGTTGCTAATATTAAAAAAATAATATATGTGTAATTCGTTGCAAATCCGTTACTGAATTTAGCAACGGAATTATCCGTTGCTAAATTCATATGCTAATACCCCCTGTTTTTAGTAGTGGCATACCATTCTGAACACGGTTTATACTTTTTGTTGATGAAATCTTCCCAGACATTTTGGTTTCCTCCTGCAAAGCACAAGTTTATCTCATAAATTTTCCAACTCAAGGATATGTTTTATAATAATCATATCAACAACCAATAAGTCTTTCTTTCAGTCAATTCTTTATATTTTATGTTTTTCTCATTACTCCTATTAATATTGTCATTCTTTGTTCAACCATAGTTATTATTTTTTTCTTTATATTTGAATTGTTACTGTTTAAATCTTGAAATGTTACTATCCAACTGTTAATGTCTAGACATTGGATTGTTACTGTCTGACCTCTCCTTAGATTTTTAACTATATCTACAGTTATAGAACTCCGTTTCAAGCGAGATTGGTCTCGTTGCAAATTTAAGACACGAGGCTACAAGTTCTCTAAGGAAGGAGAACCCAGTTCGGCCCCCAATATAGTAAAAATTGCTCATCAACGAACATTGGACTGTTACTGTCCGACCTCTCTTCAGATTCTTAACTATATCTAGAGTTATATAACACAATTTCAAGCAAGATTGATCTTGTTAGAAAGTTATGACACGAGGCTACAAGTTCTTTGAATAAAGGAGAGCCCAGTTCTGCCCCCAAAACAGTCAAAATTTCTCATCAACGAACATTAGACTGTTACTGACTTACTGTCCTATAGGGTCTGTCATGACCCAGTCTCAGTTGGTGAACCATAGCTGGAGTTCTATAGCTCCAAATTAAGCAAGACCAATTTTCTTATTTTCAGGAAGAATAAAAGGCAAATAGTTGGAGACCAAAAATTAAGGAATTGCCACCACGATCAATTGAGCCCATACCTTCAAGTGTTCAATCACCAAAACCTAATTTGAAGCCGTTACCATTCAATCTCAAACACTCATTTTTGAGAGAAAATGAAACTTTTTCGGTAATAATCTCTTCCAAACTTAATGCACCTCAAGAAGGTAAGTTATTACAAACTTCAAAAATGCACAAAAATGCATTAGGATGGACCATAACTGACATAAAAGGAATTAGTCCTTTGATTTGCACACACAAGATTTATTTGGAGGAAAATGCTAAACCCTCTAGAGAAATGCAACGAAGGCTTAATTTTAATATGAAAGAAGTAGTGAAAAATGAAATCATTAAGCTTCTAGATAATGGAATCATTTATCCTATTTCTGATAGCAAATGGGTAAGTCCTACCCAAGTTATACCCAAGAAGTCTGGAGTCACTGTGATAACAAATGAGAAAAATGAGTTAATTCCAACTAGGACTAGTACTGGTTGGCGCATGTGCATTCACTATAGGAAATTTAATTCAATGACTAGAAAAGATCATTTTCCTTTACCTTTCATGAATCAAATCCTAGAAAGAGTTGCAGGTCATGAATTTTATTGTTTCCTAGATGGTTATTCAGGTTACAACCAAATTGAAATTGCATTGGAAGATCAAGAGAAGACTACTTTCACATGTCCATTTGGTACTTTTGCATATCAAAGGATGCCTTTCGGATTATGTAATACACCAACCACGTTTCAAAGATGTATGCTTAGCATATTCAGTGATATGGTTAAATGTTTTCTTGAGATTTTTATGGATGATTTTTCTGTTTTTGGTGATTCATTTGATGATTGTTTGACTAACTTAGAAAAGGTTTTGAGCAGGTGTGAAGAGAAGAATCTTGTACTGAATTGGGAAAAATATCACTTTATGGTAACAAACGGCATTGTACTTGGTCACATTGTTTCATCAAAAGGAATTGAGGTTGACAAATCTAAAATCGAGTTAATTGCTAACTTGCCAACACCAAAATCTGTTAAAGATGTTAGATCATTCTTAGGACACGCTGGTTTTTATAGAAGGTTCATCAAAGATTTTAGTGTAATATCTAAGCCATTGAGTAACCTTCTAACAAAGGATAATATTTTTGAATGGACTGAACATTGTGAAGAAGCCTTTGTTAAACTTAAAAACTTGCTTACTTCTACTCCTGTCATTCAATCTCCTGATTGGTCATTACCTTTTGAAATAATGTGTGACGCTAGTGATTATGTCGTTGGTGCTGTCTTGGGACAAAGAAAAGATAAGAAATCTTATGTAATTTACTATGCAAGTAAAACTTTAAATAGTGCTCAAATGAGTTACACCATCACTGAAAAAGAATTACTTGCATTAGTATTTGCATGTAAAAAATCCAGGTCTTATCTTGTTGGCCCACCTATTGTTTTTAGTGATCATGCAGCATTGAAATATCTTCTTTCTAAGAAAGATTCTAAGGCTAGATTGGTGCGGTGGATTTTGTTACTTCAAGAATTTGATATCACAATCAAAGACAAGAAAGGCACCGAAAATGTTGTCGCAGATCATTTGTCAAGATTGACAACAGATTCAAGATCTGACATCACACCAATTGATGACTACTTTCCTGATGAATCTTTATTTTCTATCTCTACAATGCCTTGGTTTGCTAATATTGTTAATTTTCTTGTTTCAGGACAATTGCCAGCTCATTGGAGTACCCAAGACAAAAGAAAATTCTTGAACGAAGTGAAGAACTTTTATTAGGATAACCCTTATTTATTCAAATATTGTCCTGATCAAATATTTTGAAGATGCATTCCTGACAATGAGGTAAGTAGTGTCATTAAATTTTGTCATTCTGAGGCATGTGGGGGTCATTTCTCATCAAGAAAGACCACTGCAAAAATCCTACAAAGTGGATTTTACTGGCCCACCATGTTCAAGGACTCACATGCATTCTACAAGACTTGTGAAAATTGTCAAAAGTTGGGATCTATTTCAAAACGTCACATGATGCCCTTAAATCCTATTCTTGTCATTGAGATCTTTGACTGTTGGGGTATAGATTTCATGGGTCCATTTCCTCCCTCATTTGGTTTCTTGTACATATTAGTCGCAGTAGATTATGTTTCAAAATGGATAGAGGCAATTCCAAGTCGAAATAATGACCACAAAACAGTAATAAAGTTCTTGAAAGAAAATATTTTGAGTCGATTTGGAATCCCTCGAGCCATGATAAGTGATGGTGGAACACATTTCTGCAACAAGTCATTTGAGTCTTTAATGAAGAAATATGGAATCACACACAAAGTTGCCACCCCTTATCACCCTCAGACAAGTGGACAAGTAGAGCTTGCTAATAGGGAGATCAAACAGATCTTGAAGAAAACAGTGAACCCTAATAGAAAAGACTGGTCTTTAAGACTTAATGATGCACTTTGGGCTTATCGAACTGCTTATAAAACATCATTAGGTATGTCACCTTATAGAGTAGTCTATGGAAAACCTTGTCATTTACCTGTGGAACTGGAACATAAAGCTTATTGGGCTATTAAAGCTTTCAATTCTAACCTTGATGATGCTAGTCAGCTGCGAAAATTACAAATAAATGAGCTTGAGGAAATAAGAAATGATGCATATGAAAATTCAAGAATTCATAAAGCAAGAATCAAAGAGTTTCATGACAAGAAAATACTGAGAAAAACATTCAATGTTGGTCAAAAAGTCTTGCTTTATAATTCTCGACTCCATTTATTTCCTGGAAAACTAAGATCAAGATGGAGTGATCCTTTTATTGTGAAACATGTGTATCCATATGGGGC
>Ga0325405_1007748_pt1 | contig 10788 bp, 6 predicted proteins | sample PopdelMetagenome_21_FD_205663 | JGI IMG/M metagenome (GOLD analysis project Ga0325405, IMG submission 205663) | Populus deltoides microbial communities from Bellville, Georgia, United States - Xylem-Control-R2 | ecosystem: Host-associated > Plants > Phyllosphere > Stem > Wood/Secondary xylem...
ATAGAAACATTATATTTGACATGGTTAACAACTTTTACAAGAACTGTATCGTCTTCTCTGGCATACAGAGTGGGTCCTGGGAAGCGGCCATTGACGGTAACAATCGGCTTCCTAGAGCATAGTCTGGTAGTATTTTTCATCACCACCTGTTGAAATGATAGGTTAAATTAAGCTCCTTTCTACATCAAATGTATATAATTCAAAGGTCATAACTAAATTGTTCATATTGGTTGTGACTATAAATATGTCATTATAGCTCTGTAGTAATTTGAGATTTTCATTCTCTTATTGTTTCTTATCTGTATGGTTACTTACATGTCGTCGAACTTCATCTTTCATCTCTCAGTTGGCCCCATTTTAACCATGTACTCAACTATTTCTGTAAACTTATTGTGTTATTATTATTATTACTACTGATTGACTAGTTGCATGAATGTATGGATGGATTATGAGAGCTTTCTGCTGCAATTATTTACCCAATAAAGTATAAATAAGAAGAAACTTTCCTGGTATTTAAAATAGTGGCTATAGGTGGGGAACTTTATGATTCATTCTAATCATGGACAAGTCAGGCAAAAGCTATTGTTGCATGATTTTAAGCCTAAGGCAGTGATCAGTGTCTTGATGTACAATGCGTCGTGCAAAACATAGTTATCTTCTAATAATGAAATGCTTTTCAAGAAATCGTTCTCAGTGACCGAGACAAATGACCTCATCCTCGAGCAGTTCAAGCTTTTGTCAGATGAAGGCATTCTACAGCAATAGTATACTTACATTAAATTTGTAATGCCGAACCCTGCACTGGACCAAAGCAGGGAAGAGGCAGACAGCAAGAAGCATAAATCGGAGCCAGCAAGCGTACTCCATATCGCCAACTTTCTGATCTTTCTCTTGCAATCCTCTCTTGCTATTGGTTCTTACTTCTTGCTTTCAGGCTTTGTTGTATTCATCTGCGTGACTGGCCACCTGAACCTTATAAGGGAATTGAGGAATTGCTTCCATGTCGTTTTTTTCGTAGTTAGGTGGGTGTGTAGATTCTTGGAAAACAAGAATTTGATAACAAATCTCACTAGATTTCTTACATTTTACATAAAGTCTATGGATCGACGTGGATTTGTAAGCAAACGGCCTATACCATCTTCGTCTACTTAAAACCTTAATGGAAATTTTGTTGGTGGAAATCTGTGCCAAAAAATTATTAGAATTGGATATTAATCTTGAAAACACCCTCTTGGCCGATTATTTACTCCACTAGTTGAAAAATTCTAAACTCCTAATAGGTTATTTGTGCCCAAAAAATTAAAATCACAATAAAAGAACCTATTGATCTAGACAGAAATAAATTACATGTGATAAGTCATGCTAGTGTTTTTCTTTCTACCTTTTCTTTGCTAAAGAAAGGGGCAAGAAGCCCAATAAAAAGGAAGACTTCAAAAAACACCATTAGGGTAAATTTTAATGTATTGATATTAAAAATAAAAAAATTATTTTAAAATATTTTTAAGCAAAAAAAAATTTAACGCATCACAGTACCAAATACAAATATCTCGTAACTATAAGATGAGAAAGAATCCCACTTGTAACATAGTCTTATCCTCTAATTAGTCGTTCTTTTGAGGAAGTAGAAAAGCTTAATTAATAAAATTTGGGGTAACAAACTTACTACTTAATTACCAGAAGAGTAGATCGGTAGTGATGTGCAGCTATTCAAAAGTTTTCTAAATTATGCATCTATGACCTTTTTTTTTAGCATGATTAGCTTGGGACTTCAGAATAAAGCTTCAGTAAGTTTCCATGCATCGGCCTCTCCCACTCTGCTTTGGTGTATAGCCACACTAGGTTCATGCAGTAATTCAGCGAACACATGCATCTGGTCTTTTGTAGATGTAATTATGTAAAAATACAATGCAAAGGCCAACAAGAAGGGATGCTATTTTTATGGGTTGTTTTTTAAAATATTTTTTATTTAAAAATATATTAAAATAATATTTTTATTTTTTTAAAATTCATTTATTTACATCAACACAACAAAACGATTTTAAAATATAAAAAAAATTACTTGTTTTTAAAAGCATTTTTGAAACACAAAAACAAATAGATTTTAAATTGTTAGAAAATAATATAAATCATATCTTGGGATCTCATCTAATAGCTTATGTTATTCGATTGAGTTGGTTTTTTTGATATAGTATAAGAATTTTGATGACCAAGCAGTCACGAATTCGAATCTCAGCATCCCTATTTATTTAATAAAAATTAAGCACAAAGTAGTATGGGTTTGTGCAAGTTTCAAACTAAAAGACTTTCACTTGAGGGGATGTGTTAAAGAATAATATAAATCATATCTTGGAACCTCACCTAACAGTTTAAGCTATTGGGTCGACATGGTTCTTTGACATAAATATCCTAAAAATTTAGATTAGTTAATTATTTGTTATTATATTAAAGGATAATTCTTCAATCCATCATTGTATCCTTAATTTAATTAACACTTAATTTATTCTTGAGTATACAAGTTTTTAATGGAGATTTCTGATCCAATATATAATTCAGGTCTTCAATGCTTTTGCAAATGCCCATATTTCGCCATGTTTAACAGAACGTGATGCAATAGTGCAGTAGCGATGCTCATTTTCTTCCTTCATATCATCACGATATATACACGGACCCTGCACGTCTGGCTTCTCGATCGATCGTGGGAATCGAATTTCAATTCCGAATAAAATCTCCGATTGAAACATAGCTCCGAGTAGAAAACGATGATACCTATATATTACTATTCCCGTCTTCAATTGGAAATGATATCAAGAGTGGCCTCCAATATTCAATTATGTTTTACCACCCTCGTCCTCAACATGTTACAAATCGGTCTGAATAGCATGGATCGGTAATTTTCCCATTGAGCAACTTAAATAAATAAATAAATAAATAAATAAATAATTGATATATAGTTTGGGGTGAAAATGAATTCATTTAACTTGAACGGTTAATTAGTAAGCACTCTAAAATCATTAACAATATATCCTTTTTTGTTTATAGAAATTCAAGCACTAAGCCGGCCGCTAACAAATCGCAACGATATCAAATATAGTGATTTTTGAAGATTTTTTTATTTTTTAAAAATTATTTTTTTATTAAACAACTACTTGAACCGTGTTCTCAAACGGAATCGAAGTTCATCTTTCCAATCTAATCAAAAGCAAGCTCTGCTTTGAGATTTTTTTTTCTTTGCTGGTTAAATTCTCCGAAGAATTTCTAAAAGAAAATTCCAATTAGAATCGTGGGATGCTTGCAGCGTAAGAGAATAAACGGTTGAGAAATGCCTTTCATGTCATGCATCCGATGGCAACCCCAAAAACTTCATGGCATGTTTGAAAGCAAAGATTAAACCAACGGTGGGTAAGCAACAACTCAATATCTCCCCAAATTTACCCACTTTATTTCTTTATATATATTGTTGGAGACAATTCATGAACAGCATTTTATCCGTTTTATACTCCTAATCTCATCAAATAGACAAATGAGTCCGCCGTCGTTGAATGGCGTATTACTCATAAGAATTTGCTTCACTTTTGAAAACAAATTGAGGTTAGTTAGCAGACTATGCCCAGCTTTGTTCAGTAATCGGTCCAATTCACACTCATTTCATGGTTACATGATCATCAATCAGAATTATATCGGGTTTTTTTATTTAAAAATATATTAAAATAATATGATTTTTATTTTTAAAAAATTAAATTTAACACAAATACATCACACCATAAAAACAAATAGAGCCTCTTGTATATGAAGTGTTTGATAATATTGTAGTGTTAAATTTAATTAATATAAGAAATAGAATTTTAGGTTATAGTTAAAAAAAATTGAAATAACAATCATCAAAATTAATAAAAACAAATAGAGCCTTCTTCATTTTTAATCTTAAAAAGACATGGAAAACTTAAGTGTAGTCCTTGAAGTTTTAATTTTAACATGTTGATCTCTATTGTTTTATAAATTAATGTTTTGTTTCTAAAATTTATTTTTCATGTTTTAATCCCTGAATGATGAGAAAACAGAGAAAAAGAATTTGGTTGGCCACATTCTAACCATAAAAAAAAAAAAAAAAAATTCTTATTTCAATGGGTTTGTCTTAAAAAACATTTAATAAAGATGGTGGTTTTTTACTACAAACATGCAAGAAAAATTAAAGGAACCAATGAAGTTTTAAGGATTTAGATAAATTTTATTTTTTTGAAGTGATTATAAGGTGTTTTAGGTTAAAATTTTGATATATTAAGGTTTATAGGATATATTTTGAGAGATATATTTTTTTTTTTGTAAAAATAAACTGAAATTTAGATTTTTAGGTTCTAAAACTTGAACCTAAACTTTTTATCCATCAAAGGTGATAGGAGAATTCACTTCTGAACAACACCAAGATGAACAATGTGTTATTTGCCCTACAGAACATGCCGTAGGTCCTTCAAAAAATAAATGAGACACTCCTAGATGATTTTCTTTTGGACCAAGCGCTTAGGCCAATTCTCCCAAGCTTGATACATACACACACATTAGAATCTAAATCATTATTTTTTATATATAAATATTTATTTTATTTTTATAAAATTTTAGATAAGTATTTTATCACGTCATACTTTCTAATATCTAAACTAGTGTTGAAATTATAAAAATAAAATATTGTAACCCATCAGTTTTTTACTGGAAGGTTAGATTCATTGTACCGTGAATTGCTACAGTGCAATAACATCTTTGCCTTTCATTACAAAAATTAGATGGCCTTTCACGGGGTAAAATGATCATTTTCAAAGGATTAATTTGGTATTATAAAATTATTTGGGGGTGTAATGGTTTATCAACTTTTTTTGCATAATAAAATAATATAAAAGCCTTGAAAAGTAAACAAAAAGTTAAACTATAAGAGAGCTTTTTGTGTCATTTTATTTTTTTAAATAGTAAAATTACTTGATTGCCCTTCAAGTAAAAAACAAATTAAAGAGGGGATCAAGGGGTATTTTGATATTTTCATCATGGTTTTTTTTATTATAATCTATTTTAATTAGGGGTAAATTGGTCTTCTAATAAATAAAAAAATTAGTTGGTGCGAGCATAGCGCACAAAAGCAAGTGGACACCTCTTGCGCTTTTCTAGCGATGCATTCAAAGTCTTCCTGCGACCAAAAAGATCTAACCACTATGTCATTTGAAACGTGCAATAGTTGTGTAGTTGTGATGCATGTGGTAAAATTCATGATGGTTTGGTGTTGATGAGATTTTCTCTATTCCCCGCTCTTTTCTCTCTCCTCTTCTTGAAATCCGAGCTAGGCAAGCCAAGATTTATAGTTGTCTTCCTATTTAAATTTTCTTTCAATTGTTGTCCTCTTATATATATTCTTCTTTTGATTTTTCCCTCAAAATTTTGTCATTTATTCTTTTATGAAATTCTGGTCCTCATGCTTTTAATTATTATTTTTATTATTTTTTTATATTATAAGGTTATCATGAGTCGTAGGTTAGTCAAGTCAACCTGGGTTGTTACAAATTTGCTTTTAATGTTTTTTTTAATTTTTTTTTCAATTTAATCTTTTGACATTAGGCTATCAGGTCTTAAACTTTCTGATTTTTTATACTTTTCCTTTCTATATGGTTATCCTAGATCATTGTTAGTTAACACAGGGTGAATCCAGTTTTTTCTCAATGATTTTTTTGTTTATTTAACTTTGATCATTGTTTTAGGTTATTTTTTTAAAATGATTTTTAAATTTTGATTTCTTATAACTAGTGGCGGGTTAGTAGAATGAATTCGGGTTGACTTTAGTTTTTTTCTTCAACTTTTTTTATTTAATTGATTTTCTTTTTCAATTTTATTCTTTAAAATTATTTTATTAGACCTTGAGTTTTGTGGTTTTTTCCACCTTCTATTCTACAAGGTATCCCAATCTCATATGTTTGTTAAGTTAATTCGAATTAACTCAGATTATCATTACGTAGACCTTTATAATTTTATGTTATAAAAAATTTGACTCAACCTACAATATAATGAGAAAAAAATCTAGTTATTAATATTCTGATGCATACTAAATGCGCGCCAAGAATTGTGCTTGATAAAAGTTGAAAGCCCAAATCCCACATGATATTATGAGAAACTAGGGGTGTTCATAATCCGGTCCGATTTGGTTTTGGGCAAAAATTCTAACTGAATTTTTTTTAATTTCTTAAAATTTTGACCCAGCTAAATTGAAAATCAGTTCAAATCAAACCGGTCTATCTCGATTTTTTTCTTTCAAAACCAAAACACCCAATGCCTTTTAAATGTGCTTATATTTTGGGTTTATAATAGGCCTATTTTAAATTGGGCTTTAAGTGTTTCTTATCTACTTAGGTTTTTTAGACTTTATTAACAAACCTTTTGTATTGGGCTTTTTAAACAAGCAAGCCCAACTCGTGCAACCCAAATTCATTAAGAAAGGAGTGGTGTTCTCCCTGTCAGCAAACAACAAATTGAATTATTCATTCATGAAAACCATTCAATATCAAAGTTACCATTTACAAATAAGACAGGCAAAAAGATTTACAACCGAATCAACCCAAGCAATAAAAATCCAAGCAAGTTGCAAACTAAAACTAAAGATATTCAACAACCACAAGTGACAAACTAACACAAGTGCTCAAACATAAGAAAATTCATTCAATCTATTCAAGAGTATTTCAGAGTATGGTAGCAGTTGATTTTCATTCAAAAATACATCAAAATAATATTTTTATATTTTTTTAAAATTATTTTTGACACCAGCATATCAAAATAGTATAAAAATACCAAAAAATATTAATTTGAACTAAAACAATAAAATAAAAATTATTTTTCAAAAAAATACTTTTAATATGTAAAAAAAATTAAACTCAAGTAAAAAATAAAAATAATAAGTTGTCCACTAGTGGACACATTGAACCCCAAGCAAAAAGAAATCCAACAAGCAACTAACAAAAAGATTCAACAACTAAGATCTAACAGGTAATATTCGGCATTACATTTTGAAAGTATTTTAAAAAAATTAATTTTATTTTTTTTGTTTTAAATTAATATTTTATTGACCTTTTCAAATCATTTTGACGTGCTGATGTCAAAAATAATTTTAAAAAAATAAAAAATATATTATTTTGACGTGTTTTAAATAAAAAACAAACATTACCACACTCTCAAATATACTAGCAGTAATGTAAATTTCTTTTTTATGGAGATATTTTGGACCCTGCAACAAAATCAAAATCATCATTTTGTTTACAAATAAACGAGTGAAGATTAAGAAAGATGAGCAAAAGAAACCCTCTAAAAAACACAACTTTTTCAAGCTAAATAAATAGGCTTTAAGCACTGAATATATTTCAGTCATAACAAAAGATCTTATAAGCATTAAAGTTGATATTGCTGACCTCCTCTTCCCAACCTGGAACACACAAGTTTTCAAACTCTCCAGTTCCAATCCCGAATAACGAAGAAATAGAAAGTGGCGAGAACCTGCTGGTTGGCCAACTAAAAATTGCATGCTCTGTTTATCAAAATCAAATATGCGAAGGAAATAGGTTATATAAGTTCTTTACTTAATTACAAACTTCAACCTAATTCATAACCATGAAAAAAAAAAAATTATCCATAACCATAATCATAACACGCATAAAAAGAAATAAAGGGGGATTAGCATAAATCTCAGAAGTTCTATCTCAGAAGTAATTGCAAGAGATCGAAGAGGAAAAGAGAGGCAGAAACCAGTGATGGAGGCTGCCGTAGCTTGATATTGACAGACCAGGGAGATAGAGACTAGAGATTATGGGTGTCGTTGTCTTTAGCTTTAGGTGAACTGAATTTAAGGTACGTTTGTTTAGCTTTAACTTTTATGTTTGCGTTGTAAAAAATGTAATAAATCAAATGTCTTTAACTAGTTAACCAAACATTTTATACATATTTTTTGCTATATATAAGTCTCAATTATAATTTTTACTAAACACGTATTTAAATCCAATTAAACAAATCTAATTATATTTTTTAAAAATTTACTTTTTTTAAACCACAACCATAAAAACTATCTCAAAAATAAATTATCTCAAAAAATGAATCTCGATGAAGCCCTTGACCAATTAGGAAAAAGGAGATATTAATTTGGTACCACACCTAACAAGCAATCAGATTTAGTTGCCATGACAATTGTCAAGGCAACTCCAATGTAGGTGCTAAATGGGAAGCCAAAAATAATATAAAAAGAATTAGCTTTTCTTTGTTTATTTTTCATGTTTTGAGGGGAGAGTTAAACAAAATGCTAAAATGTTTTTTCTTTCTTATAAATACTATTTTTATATATCTCTTAAAAAACCAAAATCAATAAAGCGGCCAACAAAAAAAAATAAACCAATTAAATATAGCCACATAAAAAAATAACATTAAAATTATTAAGAAAAAATAAAACACTTACTTATTTTATTCCAATATAATTGACTTTTCAAATGGTTTTTTTCCATTAGAGTAACATGATAAAAAAAATTATATTTTTATTTTTTAAAATACTATTTTAATAATTTAGCACTTTAAAATAGCATTTAAGCTTGAAGATGCTATTAGGCAGACGGGGCCAAAGGGCAGAATGAGAGAGAGAAGGGAGAGAGAGGTGTGGTGCGACTTTAATGTTGCTAAGTACTGATTTAGGATTTGCTGAACTTTCCCTTGTATATCAAGAACCTATTAGTCTTTTATGTTTTGCTGTTGCTTCTGCTTGCTTTTGTTTTTTCACAGCAGTTGTTTTGTTCAATGGCTAAGAGACACCTACTTTTGAGCTATGTCATTAGCTACTTCATTTGTCATTATGCAGATTTTCAACTTCTTCCAAGTTTTCCAAATCTAACTCTGCTTCGCTGGGAACTTGCATACATTTTCATGCGCTTTTGTGATGCTAAGAAATTCTTTAAACACTTTGACATTTCATTCTTCTAATCTATCACTTGGTGTATTGATGCGCTTTGACATTCCATTGTCTTATCTACCACTACATTTGTATCTTCTTCTTCTTCTTTTTTCCCTTCCAGAAAGCTATATAATGTCACTTTCACTTTGCATATGTAAGGCTGCATGCGAGTTCCAAAACTTGCAGGAGTATTCTTTCTTCACTTTTTGAAAAAAGTTTTCCTTCAATTCCATCACCAGTTTAAGAAGATTCTTCCACTTTTCTTCCTTCGTCACCATTTCATGCGTTGAACCTCCAATAACCCAGTACCCTTTGCTGTTATTTTCAAAGATTTTCCTTTTCTTTTTCATTTTTTCTTTCCAACCCTTCTCTACTGTCAGTTGAACCAGACAGTCAGTCTGCTGTCATGTTCTTCAAGCCGTTGTTGTTGCGCTACCCACTGTCACTTTTTCTTCTTTTTTTTTTCTTTTTTGGTGGCTGAACAATAGTTTCTTCTCATCCCTTTTGTGTTTGAGCTGAATTGGTATTTGGTAAAGGTTGGGCTTCATCTTACAGTGATGTTTTGGCAACTACCGATTTTTCCAGTTTTCTAAGCTGTACTACACCCATGCTTTGCACTCTGTAATTTTGATTTCATTTGTTGTTTGCCACTATCCTTTCCCACTACTACATTTAAAGGTTTCCATTTAAATCCTCCATGCTAACTTAGCTTCGCATGCAGACTTAAACTTCAAAAGAAACAAATCCTGCAAGATTTTTTTTAACGCTAATTCTTCCCCCACCTCTCCCCTTGTATCATTCAGATATTAATATTGATGGCATTCGAAGAAATTTATCTTTGCTCATTTTTCGTTTTAGTTAGTCTTCAATGAGTCGCACATTGATTTCCATTTTAGCTTCAAGTTGCTCTATGTTTGTGATGTTTTGAAAATAAAAGAGAAAGAATTTTATACGATAAAGTATGATTATTTGTTGAATCTAGATTTTGAATATTGGATATATGAATGTTTGATTTAATAGTTTCTGATATCATAAGTTGAACCTTGAGATATAATTCTATTTATTCGATTATGATATGACCCCTTCATATATCGATATCAATTAAAATACTCTTATTAACAGGAAAGTGTTAGCTTTTGTACACATCATATTTGAATTATAGTTGGTCGTGAAAGTTACTAACCTGTAGCGACTGATCATCCCATAGTCTAGAGCGTCATGCTCTTTGCATTTTAATTTTCTAACAAACCTTACCTTATGATAATTGATCTTATTATGATCTGCTTGTAAAACTTTCTTGTAAAAGGCTAAAGTCAAAATTGTATATGTTTTTCTTTGCCGTATTTTTTTTATGTATATATTGAACATTATCTATTCATTGAGTTGTTGAACTCGTCCTCTTGTTATTTTTTTTTTTTATATGCTTATAGCTTTGTTAGCATGTTATTTTTATTAAACTTCCAGAACCTGCTTTTTTATTTGTAACCTGCTGTTTTGTTTGTAAATTTTGTTATTTATTACATCTAGTTAGAGCTTTGTGATTATAAAATTTCTATTAATTTTTGTATTAAGATGTTAACTTATATAATGAAATTAATTATGTTATCAATATTGTGTAGAACTGTCTTGATTATTTTTAAAAGAATAAATTTGAATGTAAATTTGAGTTTAGGTAGGATATCTTGAAAAGGCTCTTGCTTATGTTTCATTTATGAATACAAGAATCAAGTCGTGTTAATTTTTGATAGTTTTTCAATTCAATTGCCAATATCTATTTAGCATTCTCTCTTTCACTTGCACCTTTTCACTTACCATGCATGCATGCTAACAACTTCGTT
>Ga0325405_1007750_pt1 | contig 10786 bp, 6 predicted proteins | sample PopdelMetagenome_21_FD_205663 | JGI IMG/M metagenome (GOLD analysis project Ga0325405, IMG submission 205663) | Populus deltoides microbial communities from Bellville, Georgia, United States - Xylem-Control-R2 | ecosystem: Host-associated > Plants > Phyllosphere > Stem > Wood/Secondary xylem...
TAGTTTTATTTATCTTTAAGAAAATAAATTAAAATTTTTTTAATTTAATTTAAATTAAATGATCTTAAGATAAGTTTTAAAGTTTAATTATTTTGAAAATATAATTTAATTAGTAATTTATGAAAAATTTAATTCAAGTGGATTTTGTTAATTACACACACATCCATACACTACTTTTATTACTTATTGATTATATAATTTAAAATTATTTGATTGGACAAAAAAGCACTCGTTGCATATGTCCCTATATGATTTTAAATCATTTATTGGTTACATGTAACCATAAAACTAAACAAGATGAGTTTTATTATTTTGTTTTAACTAAATAACTAAAAGTTTGTGGCATGTTATTTTCTCACATAAAAAGGAATGAAAAGAAAAAAAAATACTTTTATTAGTTAATGCAAGACCAATCAATCAACCTACTTGGTTTCTTGTTTAGAAATATTACTTTGTAATATTAAAAATTGCTTTGACAAGCATTGCTTTGATAGGAAGTATTCCACTATCATATTTGTGGTGCATGGCCAGACATTTTAGAACATTATTTTGATAGTGAGAATCACCTTATATGATGTATGGCGAGAAACATAGAAAGTTAAATGATATGAACTTTAAAAGGTGAAAATAAAAGATGCTCTTCTATCTTACCATCTTAAACTTGAAAAAATTCTTAATAAAAGATATAACAAATTTATCATAAAAACATCCGATGTCACTATAGTAATAGCTATTAACACGTGAAAGTTTAGTGATTTCATGTGTAAGAACTATATCTTGAATAGTTTTGAAAACATATCATATGATTCGTATAAATCTATTGATAGTTTTAGGACGATATGGAAATCATTGGATTGGCAATATAAGGATAAGGATGATGATTTAAAAAAATCACAGTCAACAAATTTCTTTATTTTGAAATAGTTGATTCAATAATAGTGACGAGTCAAGTTCAAGATTTTTAATTCATCCTGCAAGATATTTATAATGCGTGGATAATTCTGAATGAATCTTTCTAAGTAACTAATATTATTGAGAAGGTACTACCATCTTAGAAAAACTTTAAGAACTATCCTAAACATAAAAGAAAGAAGATAGGAGTTGAAGATCTCATTTTAAGGTTGATGATCGAAGAAGATAACAAGTTGTTGAAAAAAAAAAAGTAAACTCGTTCTCGATAGCCACCATGAAAAACATGGTTGAACAAGTGACGAAGCCCTATGAGAAAAACAATCAAAATGCTTGTTATAAAAAGCAAGGGTATTGCTAAAAATAATTAATGGCAAATGCTTTATCTATAACCAAGTAAGAAAGTCCTAAGAAAAAAAGGTTGCACATGATAATATTGTTGAAATGGAAGACCTTTTTAGAGACGTGTCATAATAAACATGTATGCAATTATCTCAGAGATATATCTTGTGAGTAATCCTGAACAATGATGGATAGACACTAGAGCTATAAGATATTTTTTTTTTACGTGAGGAGGATGCTCTCGACTTTCTAAAAGGTGAGTGATGAAAAAAATACATGAGAAACTCTTAAATCTCAAAAGTATAAGGTATTGAAAAGTTCATATTAAACATGACTCCTGAGAAGTTTCTCATCCTCAACAATGTGTTGCATGTTGCCAACATTAGAAAGAACTTAGTGTCTCTCATTATTATATAAAAATAAGTTCAAAATGGTATTTGGGAGTGATAAATTTATTTGTATTCTTAAAAATTGATATGTTGATTGAAAAAAGAGTATATATATGACGATCTCTTTAAAATGAATATAATAACCATTATAACAAATGATGAGAATAATAATAATAAAATATCTCTTCTTCTTACTTGGTGAAGTCTTATGATATATAACATGATAAGTTGAGGCATGTGAATTATAATTTTATACAAATATTATTAATCTTTATTTATTACTAATTATGATTTTTCTAGAAAAATTATAAATTTGCGTAAAATCAAAATTTATAAAGATTTCTTTTCAAACAATTAAAAAACATAGTGAACCTTTAGGTTTAAAAAAAATTTATAAATATAACCTTTAGGTTTAATTTATTGGTGATTTAAAATTTATACTAGAGATGAGAAAATATATTATATTACTTTTATAGATTACTGCACAAGATATTGTTAAATTTATTTGCGAAGAAGCGAAGATAAGGCTTTTAAAATACTTAAACATTACAAGAATAAAGTTGAAAATTAACTTAAAAAAAAGATAAAGATGACAAGAAGTGATATAAATGGAGAATATGATGCATTTTTATGGATTTTGTTCTTGAAATGATAATATGCACCAAACAATGATACATTATTCACCTCAACAAAATGACATTATTGAACATAAAAATCAAAATCTAAAAAAAATGATGAATATTATGGTGATAAATTTAAAAGCACCTTAAAATTTACAAAGTGAGGCAATTTAGCTGTTAATTATATTCTTAACAATGTATCTCATAACAAACTGAAAAGGACACCATATAAGTTATGAAAAGAAAAAAAAATCTTCCAATAAACACCTCAAAATATAGGGGTAGCTTGTTAAAGTGGTGATACCTAATCATAAAAGGTAAAGATATGGTCTAATACTATGGATTTTGTATTCATTGGATATGCTTATACTAGTAGTATATATCAATTGCTTATACACAAGTTAATATTGAGTATATTCATCCCAATATAATAATGAATCAAGTAATTTATATTCTTTTAATAGGTGTTTCATTTTTACAAAACACAATAAATTCATTCACTTAAAAAGATAAATAAAGCAAGCTCAAGAGGTCATCATCAAATAAAAGATGATGAAATTAAAATGAAAAGGATTAAGAGGATAAAAACATAAAAAAAATGTTTGATTATGATTTTCTAAATTATTTAAAAAAAATAAAACTCAAAATTATTTTGAGGCATTGTTCTACCCTGAAACTTTTTATTATTATTAAAAGGAGATAATTAATAGTAAAATTGAGTAAATAATGTAAAGTCAAGCATGAAAGGTAGTAGATTTTCCATCTAAAAGTAAAATATTAGCAGGTGAGGACTATTTTGATACTTACTTACCTATGTCAAGAATAACTTTCATATGGATATTAATATTCATCACAACTATTAACAAGTTTGAAACATATCAAATAAATGTAAGAATAAATTTATTAAATGGTATCCTTGATGAAGAGGTCTAAATGAAATAACCCGAGAGGTTTATTGTTAAATTGAAAGAAAAAAAGTTTATAAGCTTGTCAAGTCTTTATATGACTTGAAACAAGATCCTAAACATAGAATAAGAAGTTTGACAATGTTATGTCATCAAATAAGTTTACAATTAATGAGGTTAATATATATATATATATATATATATATATATATATATATATATATATATATAAACACAAATAAAGATTATTTCATTAAATATCTCTATATGGATGATATATTAATTTTAGGCGACAACATTAAATACATGATCAGTTTACCAAGAATATGTTAACTAATAAATTTGACTGAAAGACTTAGGTATTACAAATGTTATACTCCAAATAAAAATTTTAATAATATCTAATGAATTAGTATTGTCTTAATCTAATTACTTTAAAAAAATTCTTGATAAATTTTCTAAAGGTAATAATAACACTGTTAAAACACCAATATATATAAGTGTATATTTGTCCAAAATAAATGTGAGAGAATACACCAATTAGAATATTTTTGAATAAAAATTTGATTTATGTTATAAATTATATATGACCAGATGTTGCATACATGTTAGCAAACTTAGTAGATTTACCAATAATCTAGGTATGAATAATTGAAACACGATATATAATATATACCTTGAACTATAGGTTACACTATATTGGATATCTGACGATATTAAAAGGTTGTAGTGATGTGAATGTGATATCCAACACTATGGATATAAAATCCACTAAATATCTTCATGCTTACAGAAGTAGTTGTGTGTTAGATCTATGATGAAATCAGAGTTTATTGATTTTTAATAAAGGTGGAAAGGAAACTAAGTAACACTAAGATTTTTTAGATGATTTTTCATGTTGGCTAAAACCAATGACAATAATTTGTGTCCATTATGATAATCAATCAACAATTGAAAAGATATAAAATATCATATATAATGGTAAGTCTAGCATATACATTGTAAATATAATATTTTTAAACATTCACTCTTAAATGAAATTATATCATTTAATATGTAAGGTAAAAAAAACAATATATTATGTGTTTATTAACTAAATATTTAACGATAGAGTTTATATATCGTTCTTCAAGAAAAATGATCTTAAATCCTTTAGAGATGAAAGAGTATCATGATAGAAACCTACCTAGTTTACTGAGATCCCAATATCTAGGTTTAAAGAGAAAACTAAGTTATATAACACTCTTAATAGTACTTTAAAATAATAATTTTCCATCTATTTATATGATGAAAAATGGTGTTGGTTATAATGTGATAAGGATGAGTTATGATCTTAATTATTCTTATATGTTTACTTATAAAATAGAGTATAACAAAACTCTTAATAAGAAATCACTTATATAAATGAGAAATGTGGTTGTTTATTTCAAGAATTTTACAAGACTGAATTCTTTAAAACACTCATGAAATCAAAAGTTACAAACACACAAATACTCATATTTCATAGAGTGAAGCCTTGAGTAAATATCTATGTCCTGAGTCTCCATAAAAAAATGAGTAAATAAGCAAAGTTATTAATGCTAATGCAATTAAAAGTTTGATATATGTTATCATATGTATAAGACCTGATGTATATTATGTTGTTATTTTGGTAAGCAAATATCCCAGTGCAAGCATATTAGAAAGCAATAAATAGAATATTGTGCCTTTTAAAAGGCACAAAAAGTTTTGCATTTGAAATGTTATATTGATGTTAAATGGGGAGGGGATTTATATAAACTAAAGTCTACATCTACATATGTTTTCTTATTAAATAATAGTGTTATATCATGGAATAGTAAGAACATTTTCTAGCTTGTGCCTTTTTCCATAACAGAAGCTGAATTTGTGGCATTTTCAGCTGTAATGCAAAAGGCAATTTGGTTGAAACATTTTCTAGTTTACTTATAAGTGTATGATAGTTATATTAACCTAGTGCTAGTGAATTATTATAGTTAAAATGCAATAGTATATATGAAAGACTCCAAATATCATAGAAGAAAAGCTAACCACGTAGATATCAAGTATAACTTTGTTAAAGACATGATTTCACATAAAGAAGTAAACATAAATTACATATGTACATAAAAAATGGTCGCAAATCTATTTACAAAGATTCTAGAAGAGGATGTTTTCAATAAACATATTAATTTATTGAGTTTGTGTAGATGTTGATGTTAGGGGTGATCATTTTCAGCTCGGTTCGGTTTTCACTTGAAAAAATTAACCAGATCAAAATTATTATTTTTTAAAATTTAAAACCGAAACCATTTCAAACCGACTGGTTTCGGTTCGGTTTAGTTTTTGCTGTTCAAAAACCAGTAAAACCGAGAATCAAATCTCGTTTTTGTTCTTCAAGAACTTGTTTCAGTTTACAACCAAAGTCGCAAATTACATAATAAAAAAAGCAAAAACCCACAAAATATCAAGAAAAATAAAAACTAGAGATTAATCAAGATGGCAAGGAAAACAGATCTGTCCATAATGAGCGAGTTGGATCCAAATGAGGGCTCAACTTAGTGTTTTTAGAAAAACAGATCTACTAGGGAGAGAAGAGAATGTGATGGAGAAATAAGATGCAGGGAGGTAAAGAGAAAAAATGAGGGGTGAGGGGCGGCTGAAGTTCATGAATTTGTTGTTAGGGAGAGAAGAGAATGTGATGGAGAAATAAGATGCAGGGAGGCAAAGAGAAAAAATAAGGGGTGAGGGGCGGCTGAAGTTCATGAATTTGTTGTTAGGGAGAGAAGAGAATGTGATGGAGAAATAAGATGCAGGGAGGCAAAGAGAAAAAATAAGGGGTGAGGGGCGGCTGAAGTTCATGAATTTGTTGTTAGGGAGAGAAGAGAATGTGATGGAGAAATAAGATGCAGGGAGGCAAAGAGAAAAAATAAAGGGTGAGGGGCGGCAAAGAGAAAGAGGGGCGGCTGCGAGTGTGTGTTGCTTTAGGGTTTAAGTTAGTAACTATTTATACTATTTTTTTTTATAATCAGTTATGTGGTTGAACCGGTTCGGTTCATTCCGATTCAATCGATTTTAGGCATTTAAAACTAAAACCGAACCGGAAATTCTTTTGGGTTTTCTAATCGGTTAAGTTTTTTTTTTCTCAGTTCGGTTTTCAGTTAATTTTTTTTGTTTTCTCGGTTTAATCGGTTTTTCGGGTTTTTTGCTCTCCCCAGCTGATGTACATATACTTGATTTTATTTTTTTAATGATGTTTATGAATATTTTATAAATACTATTTATGCTTGATTACATAAGTTATAAAACATATATACATAAATATTTGTGTTTAACACATTTATTGAAAGCTATAAAAAGTATGTGCTATAAAAAGTATGTCTGAAAGATAAGAGATTATTAGCCTTCTCATACAAATAATCATCTCTATTATCTCATGATAATGGAGATGAGAAAACTTTAAGCATATTATAATAAAGAGCTAAGTTTAAAATATAAGAAATGACTTTGATTGTAAATAAATTAAAAAGTCATCACAATATATATGTTATATTTTTTTTCATTATTAATAACTATTTGAAGTATCACTTTATATGTCTTATCATAAAATATGAGTAATGACAAGTCAAAAGTGAATGAGTAGATAAATGAACTCAAAGTTAAATATTGGGTATGCCCAAGCTATCATTTATATGGTATTATTAATAATAAAGATATATGTTTCATGGAAAAGGAGATGACATTGTAGCATGTAGCATGTGATTTATACCACATGTGTGAAATATAACTGACAAGGACAATATAAATTAAGATTTCAATTTGATATTGTTTGAGACCCTAAAGATTATTAGTAAACTTTACTTGTACCCTAATAATTCTTGTCTATTTCTCAATACTTAGATTTAATATTGACTATCTTAATATGTTGCCAGAGATTGTTGATGATTTGATCTATTAGGACACCACTAGAAAAGTAAGTTAAATAGAAATTGAGGGAATCGAGAAAAAAGAAAGATCATATTTTTTGTATTATCACATTAACTTTTATTCATAAGATATAATTATGAATACAAGAGTGTAATACATAACATTAAGAGAGATACAAACACGATAAATGATATAAGGTGTTGCATACCATCTATACTCTAAATCTCATTGTTCAAAAAGTTATATACTCCTAACATATATAAAACAACCAAGATCTCAAATTATACCTAACCATATGGTCTATTTGTTAACTATAAATATTATAGTATAACTACAGGTATTTAATTAAGACTTATTAAATCTCCTTCCTATAAATTCCACAATTGTATTTGGTGGATTTTTATCCCAAACTTAGCTTTTTAAATGATGTAAAGACCCTAATATGTTTGGGTCAACAATAATAACATGCAGTAATTTTTTGTTAATTATGTTGAATTAGTTGCTACTAGGTACAAATAAGGCATAAATCTTTCATGTGCACCCATTACTTAAACAATTTGCACCCAACTTCTCCTTTTGATGGATATTTATTTTAAGATGATAGCTATAGTTCACTTCATATTCCCTCAACATATACTTGAAGTGATGAATAGTGTTAAATATTTGACACTCTTTAAAATTTACTTACCCTTTAACCAAAACCCTAACTCTTTAGGTTGGATCTAAATTCTTTTTCTTACTCATACTAATCCCATACTTACTACTACTACTAGATTTGTCACTTAAAGGAACATCATCATTATCTTCACTACTTAATTTCCATTCCTTCTTAAAATTAGAAACATCATCTTATGCACTACTTAATCATCATTAATGTTGTCAATTCATTCATCCTCATTGGTGAATCCAAACCTCTCATCATCTGATGAAATACAATCGTCCATACTATCACTATCATACTCATTTTCATCAATAATAACACCCTACATCAACATTACCAACATCTTGATCACCTTCACCTATATCATCTTCATCAATTAATTACTTTATCACCATTATCATCATCATCATCATCATCATCACAAGTAGGAAAATACTTATACCAGGTGGCATAACATTGTTAAATTTACTTCAGTAGCATTTAGGCATTTAAAAAGTTAGAGGATTACCTTTTAGATCTACATCAATGTATATGTGGATTTCTTCTTCATCTTCATGCAAAGACAACATCTTTAATGTTGAAGTATCATAAAAAAAAAAACTTGATTTCCTCTATCATCTTGAATTTGAAACCCCTTCAAAAAAAAAAAAAATGTTTGTAAATAAGCCATATGTCTATGTAAGATAAATAGTTAGGGCCACTGTTTTTTTATAAAGGTCTCACTGCCATAGTGCACAATGAAATATGACATTTGTCTCCTGCAAACAATTAATTAAATATTAGATAAAGGTTAAACAAAGTTAATTATAGATTAAAAAAATAGGTTTCATATGAACAACATCTCGCATAAAGAAGATTCGAAGGTTTTTTTACGGTCTTTGAAAAAAAAAAAACAACAACAATTCATTTATAAATTGCAAAAAATGTTGAAGATCCTAAATATTGTGATTGAACAAAAAAATTCATATGTTAGGGTTTTGCTAGTTCAGGATTGACGAGATTTGTGTACAAAAATTGGGTATTTTTGATGAAATGAAAAGATAGGTTTTGTACATGATTCAACATTACCAATATTTAACAATATATATATATATATATATATATATATATATATATATATATATATATATTAGTGTGAATCTTGACATCTCGGTTTGTAAAACAATTTTTCAGGTTGAATCCCAGACCTGAGTTTTGGTAACTTTTAGATGAGAAAAGAATTCCATTAGAATAGAAAAACAAATCAATTACAAAGAGAAGAGGTTGTTCTAATTTGTGTTTGGTTTTTAGTTTATGAAGAGGAAGAGAAGATTGTGGAGAGATCAAAAATTGAAATTCATGTGCATTGGAATGACATGTCGTTCCCTTCTTTGGGGTTAGATTATATAAGAGGATATTTTTATTTTTTCATTAAAATTTAAATCTTGTATTAACCCAAATATATAAAATATAAATTTTAAAACTACGGAGAAAAAGTGAAACCACGTTCAAATGTTAAGAGGGTAAAAGTAATTTTACCCGGTACCAATCAACCTCTCAATTTTTTGATATCATATATATTAAAATTAAGATTTGATTTTATATGATTATTTCTATTACAATTAACAGTCATGCACAATGCACGTTGCGGGCATATTCAAGTATACATGGAATGAGTGCTATGTTTTTCCCTCGGATCAAGCAACATAACGAACAGAAAATACAAATCCAAGAAGACCCATTCAAACCCCTTGTTTCTATTGATCTGATTATATTCAAATTAAATAAACCGCAGCAACACGCTTGATCAAGGGCTATAATGTGGGGTTTAATAAAAAAAAATGAAAAGAAAGTAAAGGAAGTGTTCATACATCGGTCAAGATTAACGAAGATACAATCACAACATACGCCAGAAAGAAGAAAATCGCAATCTGCACAAAGAACTTTGGATTATCTCTCATGTTTGGGGATGTCACTGCCCTGTCAATTGCAATGGAGAACAATTAACTTTTACAAACCTCAAACGGAGAGAACGGACAAAAAACAAAAGATGAAAACTGAATATTCAATCGTTGCTCAGTAACAACTTTCATTGAATATAAGAAAGCAAATCAGAATTCTGTAGCCATGCTGCAAAATGATTGTTACCTAGCAATGCGCTGGGAAAACCGTCGGAAGGGCAAACTTTGGATAAAGACGATGCCTGGTCCTGTTAGAGTGGCTGTTACTAAATTGTCACCCTGCAATTTCAAAGACAAGGTTAAGAACAGCCAATTCTTGCAAAATGTTAATTATCTAATTCAAGCAATGCAGGGTGTTTTTCACAAACAAAGAAGCAATCTCTACATTAATTCATTATTTTGTATTGTGGTTTTTGGGTCCCTGAAAATGAGCACTTGGGTTTCATTGTACAGAAACAGAGAAGGGTAACCTGGGGCGCTTGACATCAGATAAAAATTAAAGCAAATTAGCGAGTCTATTTCCTATATGAAAAATGACAAAGGTCCTGCATTGTTATATTTTGCTGCTACCAAGACATGAAAAGGACCTTATGGCATGGTCAAAGTCAAATTTTTTCTGTTTTCTGTTCAGGATTAACCTGACATATGCCGACACCGTAAAGGGGCTAGCTCAGCCAACTAACAATATCACATTAGGCAAGAAGCCTTGAGTACTAACTGATTACTATGATTGAATGACAAGCACAGTATAAAGAAGGAAGTCTGCTGCGTCATTAAAAATAAGGGGCTTCGAGAAGCAAAGACTAAAGTAAACAAAGGGGCTTCGAGAAGCAAAGACTAAAGCAAACAAAAAAAATGACGATAGAGATAGAGAGTGAAATCCATAAAAAAGAGCGACTAACCCCAAAGACTGCCCGTCTCACGGGCCCATTGTACTTGATTTGAACATTGACAGTGGTATTAAGGGCAGCAATGCAAGACACATCAACAGCTAATACCTCACCCACCTCAAGAACTTTCTGTGCAACTAGCAAAAATGAAAACCATAAAGCTGCCAGGGTCAATGCAAAACGGGATGGATCCAGAAACTCGTGTG
>Ga0325405_1007752_pt1 | contig 10785 bp, 4 predicted proteins | sample PopdelMetagenome_21_FD_205663 | JGI IMG/M metagenome (GOLD analysis project Ga0325405, IMG submission 205663) | Populus deltoides microbial communities from Bellville, Georgia, United States - Xylem-Control-R2 | ecosystem: Host-associated > Plants > Phyllosphere > Stem > Wood/Secondary xylem...
AAAAATAATTCTTAATTAATCTAAGGTAACTCGCTCAACATAAGACCCAAGTCTTACTTTAGATCAACCTTAGGTTAGATTTAATGACAATGATTTTTATACTATATACCTTATAATTTTGAATATATTAATAAATGAAAAATTATAAAAAAATATTAAATAATTTCTTGATCATAGAAATTTCATATGTGACTTAAAATATGCTTATTTTTTAATTATTTGAATACAAACACATTTTTAACATAACATTCAATCAAATGTCTTTATTTTCTTTCCAGCAATTTTATAAGCTCCACATCACTAAAGCTGAGACCACTTTCTCTTTGTGTGTGTGTGGTAATGCGATACATTTATTTTTTAAAAGTAGTTTTTAATTATAAATATATTAAAATGATTTATTTTTTATTTTAATAAATCAAAATCATAAAAAAATATATTAAAAAAACATTTTGAAAAACAAATTAAACTACAAAAACAAACAATCAAATACTGTTTTGTTTGGCAACACACCGCACGGTTAGGTGTGGTACCAAATGGGCTCTTAAGCGGTATTTAGGAAAGGTTGAAACCACATTTCGCAAAAAATTAAAATTTTTTTTTTGACTTAAAATATTATTTTTTAAAATAAAAAATATTAATTTAATATATTTATAAACAAAAAATATTTTAAAACACAACTACTGCAACACTTCCAAATACCCTTTAATAATTACCCTACACAATCAAGAATCTTGAAAGGTGGGTCCAAGTGTTGAACATTTTGCTTTAAATTAATGTGAGTATTATTCGATTAATTTTATAAATTTTTAAATTAATAACCATATAAATTTTTAATGTTTTTAAAATTTATAAAATTTAAATTAGTAATATAAAATTTAAATTAGTGATATGCGGGGAGTAAACACAAGAAATATCTAATTAAACTTCAACCCTCCTAATTAACTTTTGCTCGATACGAGTCCTACAATCCCAAAAAAGAAAAAAACCATGATTGCAAAAATCGGGTGCTCGGATGGGGGGAGATGTATCACTGCTCTGCAGCGGCAGAAAAACACAAGGGACAAAATAAAAGGATCCCGTGTAATCCCAAAGGTAACAAAACCTCAAACACGAACCACATATCTAGATTTTTTAGACAGATAACACCATAAATATCCACAATGCCTAGGGCCCAGTCAGCTCTTAATCTGGCTAGCATTCAATGAACTCCAAATGTAACAAAAGCAAGGAGCAGCAAGCAGTTCAACCAGCTATCAATTGTTGAACAAGGAACCAATCTCTCTAACCTGAAAGTACCTTCTCAAATGACTGCACTTCCTTCAATCAGTTCACCCTCTTCTTCATCTTCTTTGTATCCTAATTATCAATCATCACCACTAATTTTCTCTTCAAAGACTGCCCAAGACCCTAGCTTACCTTTCTTCACTGTCAGATCAAATGGATCTTTAAGGGGTAGGTCATCCTCATGCACAGTTCCGAGAGGCCTAAGAGTCTTCAATGCAGCAACAAAACCTGCAAAATCACCAGGTACTTTGCTCTAACCTGGGTTTTATTAGCAAGATTTCCCATGGCTTTTGAACAGAAACAAGATCACTGAGCTCCAACTGATTGTTCCCAACTAGTCATGGAGTCTTTGCTGTGTTTATCTTCGATCTTGACTCTGAGTGAGTTATTTTTCTTATCTTTCTTTGGAGGGATTAGCTGAGGAAGATTGGAAGACTAAGAGAGAAGTTCTTCTACAGAAAAAGGTCCCTCCTTCCCTCCCTTTGTCTCTCTTAGACACACACATACACATTGAGAGAGAAAACTAAGAACTAAACTTGGTTATTTTCAGGTCAGGAGTGTGGATGTGAAGGAAGCTCTGCGCCTTCAGAAAGAAAACAACTTTGTGATTCTTGATGTGAGACCAGAAGCGGAATTCAAAGAGGTTAGGGATCTTGTCATTATGTCTGAATAAGAAATATCAATCATAACTTACAGCTTATGAACAGAGCTCAAAATAGTAAACTGCATCATTTGAGACTGAATTACCTAACTTATTTTTCCTGTTTTGATCGCAGGCTCATCCACCAGGTGCTATCAATGTACAAGTATATAGGCTTATAAAGGAATGGACAGCATGGGACATTGCAAGGCGTGCTGCATTTGCATTTTTTGGCATCTTTGCTGGCACAGAAGAAAATCCTGAGTTTATGCAGAGTATGAAATATGTAACAATGCTTTCAAATCGTTGTAATTCTCAAGTTATGTGCCCTAGGGAAAACTAATAAGTTAGAGTATGTTTGCAGCTGTGGAATCAAAGATTGATAAAAGTGCAAAGATAATAGTGGCTTGCTCAGCTGGGGGTACAATGAGGCCATCCCAAAATCTTCCTGAAGGTCAACAGTCAAGGTATGTGAACTTCTCTGATTCCACTGTTACTATTCTCTATTTCAATTTTCCTTGTTATGAAATCTATTCATTTACTTGTTCCCTGCCCCAGAAAGATATGAAAGCTTATTCTTGCTACTTCCTGCAGATCACTGATAGCAGCCTACCTATTAGTCCTAAATGGTTACACGAATGTCTTCCACTTAGAAGGGGGCCTCTACAAATGGTTCAAAGAGGGTTTGCCAGCAGAGTCTGAAGAGTGAAGCAACATAAGTGCTAAAAATGGTGCTTCTAGAGAATCTCAAGTTTTGTCTTCATTAGAGATGGTAATGTACTTGTATCGTGACCGTCTCTAGTTTGTCCACAGATTGAAGATCAATGTATTGAAACTGAGTTTAATCACACTGAGGGGTGTATGCCTTATGCCTCATCACGAAAATTTGGCACTAAGCTATTTATACAAGAAACTTCAATGTATATGAAATGACCGTAGCAAAAACTATCTAGTAGTTTATTGATAGCAAGAGTGATGAACTTTGATCTAGAGAACGATTTTCCTCACAACTACTCCATAAACATAAGTCAATCAAAGACTTCATATACAAGGTTTTTAACAGGATCATAGTTGTTGCGCATGATGGGAGTTGTGAAAAAGTATATATGTGATGACAGAGTGTTCAAATATAGTAAATTAACAAGTACTCCGGAGCATACCTCTTAAAAATAAAGGAGAGGTGTGGCATTCTCTATATGTGCTGATTTAAAAAACCTGATGCACGCCTGATAAACTGCACCATGTATGGTTCCAACAATTGTCCAAACAACCATGTTTGGCATGTGCCAGTTCAATAACCAGCTCAATTCTTCGTAACACTAATCACAGGTGCAGAGGACTGCAGCACTTAATTATTCGAGAATGTGAACATAGTATCTCCACTGATAAAACTCCTATTTGGTCAAGCCTTTAAAGAAGCTCTAGCCATAGCAAGAGCACCTTCATAACTTCGATTTCCACCTATGAATCCACTCATGTGAACAAACACACAGCCAGGGATCCCTGTTGCCTTGGAGAGCTCGTCATCTACCAAACCTCTCCAAGGTAATGGTAGAGGTTTCCGGCTCTCAAACTTATCAGGTGACACTGCCACTGCCTGTATTCGCCAGTTTTCACTCCTATCATCCTACAAATAGCCAAAGAGAAAAGAAAAGGAAAAAGAAATAAATATTACAAACTCTGATCTTGCATGACACGTAGCACACAGAGAACAAACATCAGCCCTCGTGTTAAATGTCAAGTGAATCTATATCAGAATATCGATAAAAGATGCTTGGGAATAGATGGGTTTTTATGATACCGCATTTGTTACTTGATTAATTAGTGTCCTCATCTACATGTGATAGCAGGTAAATGACAACAGAATATTATTAGTACCTGGTAAATAACATATTTGATGGAAGGATTGATCTTCATTTTTTCCTCGAGTTCAAATATGTGGAGCTTCCACTGCCAGAAAGATCAAATGCAATTTCAGTTCTAAAAATGACTAAATGTCTCAAATAATCTCTAATCAACTTATGATTCGTGTAATGCTTACTAGCTAGATATTAATATAAACAATGGTCAAAGTCACTCTCATTCTTCACTTTCAAGGAAAATAAGGCATGACATATAGGGAAGCAGATTTAAAAATCTGCTAATGAAAGATGTTTTGCATACCATGCCTAATACTTTATAAATCTGCTCATCCTTGTTTTTGCATACAGCGCAAAATAATCAATTTAAATGGATATGAGTCATGTACAAATCTCATAAATAAGGAATGAGGCTGTTAAACAGTATAAGGTATGTAACTACCCACTTACAGGGCATGATCTTGTCAGCACCATGATTTCTCCACTGTGATCAATATCTTCTCTTGATGCAAGGCACTCCATGACAATTGATCGAGCTGGTAGCCACGATTTTGCATGAAAATTAATATTCTGTGACATCAACATTGTTATGAAATTTTCAAACATGACTGCTCGAAGCATTCATTCAATAATTCATTAATTCAGCATCATCAGGTGTGGTCTAAGAAGAGCCTTCCAGTCAACTTGCATATTATTGACAAATAATTTTGACACAATGAAGCTGATGTAAACATGGAGAACGTTAGAATACACACCTCCATAAATTCAGTTCCAGCAACTTTCATTGCGTGTTGAAAGGCTTCATCCTCTCTCTTAGAGGATTGACTAGGATCAACCCAGTCCAGGTTTAACCTCCCCACTCTCTGTGATAAGCTTGTGTTATTAATGTATTTAGGAGGTTGATCTATTTCATATTGAGTAATTCCATTATCAGCAGCATCAATTGCCTGTTACAACGCATAACGTTTCAGTTGATATTGGATATGCAAGCACAAAAATAATACAATAGATTAAAAGGACTATTTGAAGATATTCAGATTTGGAAAATGATGTTTTATTATGCATTTAGGCTTAGAACATGAATGATGTTTTCACAAGAAACACACAGAATAAAAAATTAGAACATGAAGAACAACAATTCTGATCATTCAGTTAATTTGTACATTATTGTCGACAAAATATATAATGCATTACCTCCACAAAGTTTTTATACACTGCTAGATATAACTCATGCACATCTTGATGCCCTTCATTTAGCTGAAGCTCCTTTGCTATTATCTCTGCCCCGTAATGCTAGAGAAGGAGAGAAGAAAAACAGTACAACCCTTTTTGTCATTTAAGACACATTTAACAGAACGTGTCCTTGACATATAACAAGTATGGAAACATATGATGCAGGAAGCTTGGAATTTTATAACACTATACCTTGTAAACTAGGCCCGCACTGCTTAGTTTAGTAGTGAAGCCATGGCCAAAAACTTCATGAAATCCTTTCTGGTGATGATCATAACGATCTCTACTTGGATCATATACCCCTCCAACATCAAGCACAGCATCAAGTGTCTCCAATACCTTCAATAAACCATAAAAGTCCTCACCAAAAGTTGAAACTAACCATTCAAGAAACAACCCCATCAGACCAGTAAAATAAAACTTCAAGGCTTTAAGCACATGAAACTAAAACATTAAGCCTTTATACTGAAAAAAGTTCAAGAAACAACCCCATTAAACTAATGAAAGAAGATTTCAAAACTTTAACCTCAGCAAACAAAAAGAAACAAACGACCCCATTTAAGCTAATAAAAAAGAGGAGTGAAAAGAAGAACCTGGGGGTCTCTTGAACGGATTATATGGGCATTGGAGAACTTGTCTGTTAAGCGAATGAGGAAGCAAGCTAAAGCTTCATCACAGTGAAACTTGCCATTGTGAGTGCCCACCGCTCGCTTTGCAAGATTTGTTGTTGTTGAGAATGAGAAAACAGAGCTTGATACACACCTCTTATTGCACACCAGGTGTTTGTAGAAATTTTGTGAGAGGTTTTTGCTAAACCCCAACATGTCTTGTTTGTTTGATGTTTTTTTCCCTCTCTCGCTCAAAGCAAATATTCTTCAAGAAACTATTGGGCCTCACAAGCCCAATTGTTCTCCATCAATTTAAGAGGTCCATTCCATCATTTTTTTTTAATTTAGAATTGTGATATTTTTTTTAAAATATTTTTAAATTATATTTTTCTTGAAAAATTAGAATTAATATTTTTTTAGTATATAAAAAATACTTTTAAAAATACATTGCACTATGATACTAAATATACACTAATAAAAATTATCACATAAATCACATGTATATTTGAATCAAAATTGTTTTATTGGTTTATGCAAATAATATTAATATTTTTATTGGTTGGTATGGTATACATGGACCGAGTTTATATAATAATTTTTTTTCCTAGCATAGTCTCTTGAAACCATAGTTATAGGTATTAATTTTAAATCAACTAGTTTGAATCACATCATGAATATGAATTAAACAGGTTGATTCAAGTCAATATAAATTATTTTTACTTCAAAAAAACACTATTTTAATACTAAAAAATTAACTCGGTTTAGATCATATATGAATAAAAACATCACTAAATTATCCTATCAATTTAATTGGATCTTGTAACTTTGTCCGGACAATATTTCAAGGGACTTGAAATAAACTTGTGCTCAAATTTAAATTAAAATGGAAAAGATTTTAGAAGAATGGAGGGTGATTTGTGTACATGCGTGGCTTAGAACCCAATCAGCCATGCAATAATAAAAGAAATCATTGTCCCTTGAGAGGAGGAGGTAACTACTGTCTTTGAATTTGTTGGCAAAAACCTTCCATTCAAAGCAATAATAATGATGTGTTCATCTTAGAAGATACTCCTAATCATGTCTTATTTATGAAATTGATTCAAGAAATACAGTAAGCACTTAACTACTTTCACTGTTTATATATAACCCCCATTTAAAAATGATTTTCATATTAGTTTTATTTTAAAAAATATTAAATTAATTTTTTAAGTGTTTTTAGATTATTTTAATGTTCTAATTATAAATTTTAATGTATTTTTAATTAAAATAAGTGTTGTAGCTTATACTTTTGGATGCATAAATGTTTAATTAATATTTTTTAATGTTTTTTTATTTTAATATATTAATATTAAAAATTAAAAAAAATTATTTTAATATATTTTTAAACAATCATGATATTACAGAAAGGCAGCTTCTTTACCACCAAACCCTATGCAGCCAAAGATGGTTAGAAATGGACAAGAAATAACGCATAGAATTCCTTTAATTAAACAGATTTGACCATTCAGAATTCTAGCATAGGTTGCTGGCAATCTAGCTAGTGCCATCAAATTCTTAGGATGAGCTAAGAGTGCTTGAAACTTTATTATAAAGTCACAGATGACTTTTCATTCCATTATTATTTCTGACTGCTCAAAATGTCTTTGCTGCATTGCTATATTATTGACAATAACTACTTTGGAATGTTCATCATCTTTAAGCTTTTAGGGCAGAGTCAATTATTCACTGCCATTGAAGAAAAATAAAAAGAAAAAAAAGAAAAAAAAAACCCTTTTTTTCTCACTAAGAGATGTATCTTTCTACTTGGCAACAAAAAAAAGAAGAAGAAGAAGAAGAAGAAATTGAATTTTATGATCTAAATCTCTGAACTGAACCTCGATTAGGCTTCTTGATGTGATCCTTGCTTCTCTGCTGAAGAACTTAAATCCACTGATTCCTTTCTTCTGCTTCCCATCCTCAATAATCCATACAATTTCTTGAGTTCCTTCACTGTATGAGCACCACTCTCTTGGCAAAACACGCCTCCAGTTTCACCTGTCTCGTCTCTGCTGGACCGAGCTGATCCGCTCTCGCTCATTCCTTGTCCAACCTTACTGGCCCTTCTTGCGTCGCCACTGCTGGTTTGGAACTGCAGAGCTGAAATGACCAGTCTCAAGGCCCGGCTTGGCGAGTTTCGGTTGGAGATCATAATTTCACCAATCTCAGCTGGAGTTAAACTCGATCCTCCTTGTAAAATTTCTTCAACTAGAGAGAAAAGCTTGTGTTCCTTGACGCCTAAGTAATTATTGGCTAAACTCTTAAATGCTGAGAAATCACATAGTGGGAACTGAATGTGAACATCAACCCTGCCAGGCCTTAGCACTGATTGATCAATTTGATCCTTGGAGTTCGTTGTGAACACCATCACACGCTCCTCGCCGCAACACGAAACAATTCCATCCATGAAATTCAAGACCCCAGACAAGCTCACATCCTTCGATTTCTCCATCAATAACCTATCAAGATCCTCAATTACAATCATGGACCGACTCGTGGTTTGCAGCAGAAGCATTTTCAGATCAGAATCATCAGAAACCTTGGAGACGTCAATGTCATAGACATCAAAACTGAGGAATCTAGCCATGGCTGCAATGAAACTGGATTTGCCTGTCCCGGACGCGCCATAAAGGAGATAGCTCCTTTTCCAAACATGGCCTAATCTGTGATAATACTGCTTAGACTTCAAAAACAATTCAAGGTCAGCTTTCACCTTGCTCTTCAATTCTCCATCCATAACCATTGTATCCATGGTAGCTGGATGTGTGAAAGGAACTGATGTCCACCGTCCACTTTCATAAGGGTTCTTCTCAAGATTCATAAACAGTTTGATCTCTTCGTTCTTCTGCTTAATCTGATCAGCAACCGAAAGAATATGCTGCAAGTAAGGACGAAGAATCGTTCTCTTATCCTTCTTTCTCAACTTCAACACCAATGTTCTCTTGCCATTATTTCCCTCGCAATATTTCTCATCGCTCCACCGCACTCTAGCCCCAAGAAAACTATCATGAATCACTTGATTCTTGTCAAGATGGAGGATGATATCATTCGCTTTCGAACCCGAAAACAGGTTGGTGAAATCAGAATCTTCAATGGCAGGCAGTGAGGTTAAATAAGTGGAAATCTTGTGATACAGTTGGTTTTCCTGAAAAAGATCATTGAATTGTGGAACCTTGAAGATTTGGTAAACACAAAACTTGTCTTCAAATGATCTCCAACACCTAGCAAGAATATGTAGAAAAGATGTTTTAGACAAAAATCTAAGTACTAGAAAGACAATGATTGTGATGAAAAAAAAAAGAATCGGGCTACTAAGATTCATGATAAATAACATCAAAAGATGTTAGAAAGGTAAGAACAAAGGAGATTGAAGGAAAGTAGATAGAAATAATGGCCAAGAATGGAAAGTAAGGGATGGTGATTTTAATGGTGGGGATGGGATACGTATGGCTTATGTAGTTAATTAGGAGTTAGTAGACTCGAGCCAGCAAATTTTAATGGGTCAGAGACATTGGAGGAAGGAGGGAGGTGGGGTCATTGCCCCAGGCTGGCGATGCATGACTAAAGGGCTCAAGGTGCATTCTCATCTATTAATGGCTATGTAGAAATTAACTTTGAAGAATTTCTTTCATGTGACTGAATATCTTATTCTATTGTCTTGACTAAAGATAAAGCCTTGCTAGAAATTAAATTATATAATTTTTTCACATTGCTTGATTGATTGATCCTTTGAATATTCAATTATTTGATGGAGCATTCTTTTCTTTCTTTTTGATTAATACTCAAACAAGGAAGGCTTTTTTTTTTTTTTTGAGAAAGAGGTCCCCTCCTACCTCTTCCATGGAGTAAGATTTTATATACTAATAATAAAGAACTAATTATACTTCTGACATAATTGTAAGTTTTGACAAAAAATTTTACTGTAGTGGTTATAAAATTGTAATTTTGAGATTTTTCTTATATATATATATAATATAGGAAAATATTCTTTTAAATAGGAAAAAAACTAGAAAAATATAATAAGAAAATAATATATATATATATAAGAAAAAATATATATATATATATATATATATATATATTATTTTCTTATTATATTTTTCTAGTTTTTTTCCTATTTAAAAGAATATTTTTCCTATATTATTTTTTATATTCAATATTATTACATTTTTCTAGTTTTTTCTATGTAAAAGGTTGTAATAGTCTTTTGACAAATAAAGATATAAATAAATAAAATTAATTAATTTGAGAGTCTCTATACTTGTGGTGTTTTTGATATTTGAGGGTTTTGACATAGAACAAATTTCTTTATCCTTTACTCCCGTTTATGTTACTTGATATCATAGCCTAATAATTCTTGATAGTTATTTTGTTTTATTGGCTTATGCAAAACAATTATGGTTGAAAGAAGTTGCAAGATATGACAAGTTTTGTGTAGGAGGGGATGATGAGGTTTTCTCTCGAGAAAAAAAAACATTCAGAAACTAACATGTTATTTTCTTTTGCATCTGTTATTGTCATTCAAAATCATAATAGCGGGATTCATGATGAAACGACTCGCATAAATGTGTAGTATTAGAGATTTATGACGGAGCGATCTACATAAAAATGTTGTTTTAAGGCTCACACTGGAGTAACCCAAGCACAAAATGATATTTTAAATGAAGGATAATTTTTAACATAAAACTAAACTCGAGAAAACTCAAGTACGAGTTCCTTCTAACAAGTGTTTTTTATAGAAACAATTATTTTTCTATTTTATTTTCTTGTTTTTTTATTATGATATGTTTTTCAAGTTTTTTCTTATAAAAATATTAATTTTTTTAAAAAATACTTTTCAAATGTAAAAAATAAACATAAAAAAATTAAATTTAAATAAAAAAAATTCAAGTTTACAACCGTATTTCCAAACAGTTGTTAACCCTAGGCTGCAATTTCTCACGACTTCACATGTGACTAGTCCACTAATATATCACCTAATGCTTTGACGGTCCTTGCTCACCGTGTCTCTATCAGAATGTTATAGCCGCAAGCATCAAAACTGGAAAAGCATCAGACAAGAGCTCAAGTCTTTCTATGTTCAATACCTGTAGACATTTGCTTCATTGCTCTGTTTTCTTCTGTG
>Ga0325405_1007754_pt1 | contig 10783 bp, 3 predicted proteins | sample PopdelMetagenome_21_FD_205663 | JGI IMG/M metagenome (GOLD analysis project Ga0325405, IMG submission 205663) | Populus deltoides microbial communities from Bellville, Georgia, United States - Xylem-Control-R2 | ecosystem: Host-associated > Plants > Phyllosphere > Stem > Wood/Secondary xylem...
AAAAATTTATTAATTATTATATTAGCAGTATTCATTATAATACAAATAATAATATTTATAATACAAATAATAATATTTTTAATGTTAATAATAATATTAAATTTGCATGATCCAAGTTTAAGTGGGTTTGACTGCAACACCAGACCCAAGAGCCTTGGAAGTGGATCTAACTACAAGGTCGTTTCATGAAAGTGTGATAACTAAATAGAAAAAAAATTAATATTAAAAAATAAAATTAAAAAAAAAGATTAATTGAAAATGAAATAAACAAGGAAAAAAAACAAAGCAAAGAACTATTCCAATGAATAGTGCTTTGCGAGGAGAGATAAAGTAAAATCCTCTCATGAGATTGCGATAATCTAATGAAACGTAAACAAAAAAAAAATCATGAAGTTTAATTTTCAATTAAATCGATATTAAAAGATGAAATTTGAAGAAAAAAACTAATTTAAAAAATCTGAATCAACTGGGTTAATCCGTCAAACCTGAGATCTGTGTCATATGAGTGTGATAACTAAATAGAAAAAAATTTAATGTTAACAAACTAAATTAAAAAAATTAATTAAAAAAACTAAGAAAAAACTAAAAAGAAAAAATTTATAACTAAAAATATCAACCTTTTCACTATGAATTGCACACAATAATAAAAAGCTGATATGCTTTAGTTATAAGCAATTCTTAATGTTAATGATGGCCCGGACTAAAATTTTTGGCCTTTGTTTTAAGCAATTCTTTGGGAAAAAAACACTCACAAACAAACAAATTGAGAATTCATATGAAAATTTTGTTTGTAGTCTTGTTAAAAATGTCGTATAATCGAATTAGTCAAACATGTTTGAATAGTATATATGAAGAGAATGTAAGTGGCAAGAATGCATCCTTTTTATACTGTTGATATGTACCTCGGCAACTATGGATTTACTATGCTAATTTTTAAATTATGAAACCGATTAACCCATGGTTTACATATTAGTTCACCAACTCAACCTTTATTTCATTCTCTGCTTATTTTAGATTTCATATTTAAAACTCGAAACTATAACTTTATTTCTTATAATGGATTATAGTTTAGATCATAGTTATTAAATCCGGCCCGGGAGTTGATCCGGTCAAAAAGCTGGGTCCGGGTTTTATGAGTCAACCTGGAAATTCACTCCTTTTTCTTTCTTTTGAAAGCTGTTGACAACAGATTCAACACCTAAGAAAATTAATATTCCCACAACTTTGTAATTTACCTTCTCTTTCCAGTAAAACATGTTTCCATATTTCCCTGCCAAATAGCTCTAGAAGCTACGGGGAATGCTCCACATTGCAATTTAATATATTTCCTGGTCAACAAAAAATTTTGAAGGAAAGGCACACAAAACCTAAACTTTTCCCTATCTATACCAAATAAAACAACAAGTCGTTGCTCCCTCTGGCTTTAGATTTTCTCTTCCAAAACCAGCCAAAGCTTTTCTTTTTGCTTGGCCAAAGTAGCTGCCATGCGCAACTGAGTATCGAAAATTAGAAGATAAAAGAAATTCTCTTCCCTTCTTTCTTCACTCTCGTTCTAGAAGGCATTCCGTCAAGCAGCATGGGATGAAGACTCAGGCCACAACTTTCCTCATCCTTCTCTCAGTCATCCCCCTAGTTTTTTTGGCCAAAACTAGAGAGCCCCTCCTTCTTATTCCCCAGCCGCCTCCGTCTCTTGGCCAAACCAGAGCCGCCGCCCACTGATATAGGAGACCAGCCCGACCAGCCTCTAATGGCAGTGTCCCTCACTCTTATTTCCTCTCTTCTGCTGCTAACAACAACTCATTGTAGAGAAGATGATGAAATAAGTCCCTCACACTCATTTCCTCTCTTCTGCTGCTAACAACAACTCATTGTACAGAAGATGATGAAATAAGAAGGGAGGCCAAAGGACAGAAACCACATTTGAAAAAGGAAAAAAAAACACCGGGTCTCATCCTGGTTCGCCCGGGTCATGGATTGACCAGGTTTTACCAGGTTGTTGCGTCATCCGGTCTTTTAACAAACTTAAACCAGTCCAGGTCCCGGGTCAACCCGCCAGGTCGGTTCGAGTTTAATAACTATGGTTTAGATGACAGTTTTGACGTGGAATGTTTAACAAATATATTTATAGACAAAAACTGATAAGTGTAATATATATATATATATATAACTCAAGACAAGTCAATTGAGCTTTCTAATAAAAATAAGTAAATAATTTAATTTAGATGTTGGATAGGGTTGACACGTTGCAAATATGTTTTATAAGTCCAATTCCTTTAAGGTCTACGCTAATACTAGTCAAGATCGTTTTAATGACCAATTTAGATTCGAAAAATGTTATTTTAAATTTTTATTTATTTTCCTTGTTATTAAAGGATTTTATTTATTTTATTTTCATATATTTTAATATGTTTGTATGTTATTGTCATTAGAAGTATTAACATTAAGAATTTTCTCTATAGTTTAGCTATCATTTTAAGACTTTTAAATCTTGATTTTTTTTTCATTTTCATTATAAGTTCAATAAATTTTATACCTTTATTAATTATGGATTGTAACAAATACAATAAATAAAAATAAAAGTACTAAAAATATTTTCTTGTGGAATATAATATTTTTAAATAAAATAAAGAGACAAAATTAAAAAGAGAATTTTCTTTTCTTATGCTATCTCTAAAGGATTGATATATATATAGGGCTGTTCTTTTTTTCAAGGCAGGCACACCTGGGCTATCCTTTTTTTATGGTCAAGCATACCTAGTTTTTCTATCTAGCCTAATGATCCATCTCGCAGTAGAAATTATGTTTCTGATTTATTTTGGTTTATTTTTTATAAGATTATTTTAGTTTTATGATCCGAATTATAAATTTAATAAGTTAACTAAAGTTGATTTTAATTATTATTTTAGTCCTTTTTAAAAATAAATTTATTTTTAATTTCATCCTTTAATATTAGGTTAATTGGGAATTACACTTCATAATTTGTTTCAATTTGCTCTTTATATGAATATTTCAACCTTAAGACCTGGGTCACGAGTTTGGTAGGTTAACCAGGGTCGCTAGTTTGATATATTAACCTGGGTTGATTTTGGTTGTTTTTTTATTTGCTTTCTATAAAATTATCTCAGTTTCATAACCCGGGTCACTTGTTTGACCTAGGTTGAATTAAGTTTTTTTGTCATTTTTTAATTATTTTTTTTTAATTTCATCCTTCAATGTTGGGTTTATTATGAATTTAGTTTCATAATTTGTTTTGATTCTCTATCTATGGGAGTATCTCGGTTTCATGACCCGAGTTGCAGGTTTGGTAAATTAACTTAGGTTACTCGGTTCGTTTTTTTAATTGAATTTTAATTTCATCTTTTATCATTAGGTTAATTAGGAAACATACTTTATAATTTGTTTTAATTTGCTTTTTGTGGGGTTATTATTCTTATGATCATGATTGTGAATTTGACAGGTTAACCTGTATTGACCTGAGATGATCTATTGTATTGTCATCTTAATATTTTTAAAAAAATAGTTCTATGAATATTTTTAGTTAAATTATATTTTTACAAATTGTTTAGATTGTTTTTAAATCCATCAAAATCATATCGGAACAATTTTTATGATTAAAAAAATATTAATAACACTTGAATATATTTTATGTTATAAAAAAAAAGCGAAACAATGATATAGTTATGTTACTATATAATAAGGTCGTTTACCGTCATCACACCAAGTTTCGAATGTACTACATCGAGGTTTTCAAAAAAACATTTGAAGACTTCATGATCATTACGAACCGGCTGCATCACCTTCACAGCCTCCTGTGGAAACTCCTTAAAGATGCATCTATCTTATAGGTTTCTCATATAGTTTTTTTTTTTTTTTTTTTTGCCAGCCAACAGTACATGACAATAAATTGTGAAAATCGTATTCTTATTTCGGTGAAAATTGAGAATATTCATTTGTACCACTCGTCAAGCATGACCTATCAACAAAAATGGTTTGTCGATCACATTTTTCATGTGTCCCAAGAGCATCGTTACATGCCTTATGATTAGAAGCGTGATAACGGTTATTTTTTTAAGTAATTTTTTGTTTGAAAATACATTATAATAATATTTTTTTATTTTAAAAAAATTATTTTACTATCAGTACATCAAAATGATCTGAAAACACTAATAACAATTAATTTGAAGCAAAAAAAATCAATTTTTTTCAAAAATTCTTTTAAAACACAAAAACAAACGAGATCTTAACTAAACCACAATCAATCAACTTTGGCTAAGATATAGAAAAACCTTATTTGAATAAAAAAAACTATTTTTTAAAATAATAATAATAAAGGGCATGCAAAATATTATTATGATTTTAATGCCATCAAATTACATACTTTTAAATAATTTTATTTGTTATAATTATATTTAAAAAAATTTGAGGAAAATGAATAGTAACAATCATTGTTCATGCATACTCATTTCTCTATGGACTATACTGTTTATTTTTATACTGTTTTTTTATTTTAATCATCAAACTTTATTTCTTCGCAATCTCATCCTTCTAATTATATTTGCATAATTTGATGTTTTGAGATTTCTTTGACTTTGAATGTTCTTGCATATGCAAAGTGTTAAGGAATCTTCCAATGACAAATTAAAGATCAATTTTGCAAAATAGAACTTTAGGTTGTGATTAAAAAAAATTAAAAGAAGAAGAACCAAATATATATTTATATATATAAAAAAAGAAATTCCTTTTCATTTTGGATTGGAAAACTTTACTTTTCCCTAAATTTCCAACTTATGTATTATTTGGTTTCTATTGTTTTAACATTTAACGTTTCAACTCTAAACTTTATTTTTATTTTTTCACATTTCAGCACTTGAATGTTGTTAGAAAATAGAGAAAGTGGCCGGAAAAGGTTAAGGAGAGAGAAAGTATTTTGCCAATCACATTTCATCCATAAAAGAGGATGATTTGGACTTTAATATGTTCGTCTTTATGAAAAGAGTTCAATGGAGATAATTAGCTCTTTAACTATATTGAAAAAAGTATATCAAAGTTCACAAAGATTTTTTTGTTAAGTTTTTTTTTCAAGTGATTATAGGGTGTTTTTGAAATTAAAGATGAGTTTATTAATGTTTCTATAATTTTTTTTTAGGTGTTTTCATTTGAAAACAAGTTGAAAGATAGGTTATTAAAGTCTCAAAACTTGGACTTTGATTTTTTGATAATAAGAGGTTATTGAAAATTATCTAGTGGATGATAGGATGTTTTCCATAACAGACAACAAGTCATTAGTTAAATAAAAAAAAAATAGAGCAAAAGATGTGTTGTCTACTCTTTCAAAAATTAATAAACCAAATATGCAGTCTGGATTTTAGCCTCTTTATTATTTTTTTATTTTTTAAAATACTAATTAATATTCTTATTGTTTTTTTTTAATTTCATAATACTTCAAAGAGGTTATGATAACTCATATTTAAAATTGTTTTTCTTATATTTTATATAAGTAAGTTGTACTTGCATGATATATTTGTTTTTTTATAAAAAAAAAATTGTTCTTAGCAACCAATTAACCTCTAAGATAAAATACAAAAAATAAAAAGGATAGCTGGAGTAAAATATTTGCATGTGTATCTATCTTTTATTTTTACTAAAAGAATCAGCTTCTCATTTTAGTATTTAATTAGCATTGACAACTCATTTTTAATTTGTCATTTAATATATATTTTTTAAGATTTATTTTATCAAATGTAAACACTATTTTTTTATTTTTTTATTTAAAAAAACTTAAGATATTTAAACCGTTAGACTCGGTATTCAAGCAAATGTGCATTATGTCATCGTTTAACAACATTAACTCATTCATTTTTACTACTAAATTTTTATCTAACCTCCAACTCAAAACCTCCTAGAATACATCTATGACTTAGTGTCTAATCATTAGAAACAACAAAACTAGACCTAAAAGCATCCATAAATTCAGAAATATGAGGTATGATTTCATCATTAACATCATTATCTCCATCATTCATCATTACATTCAGGTCTAATGTATCATCATCTCCATTGTCAATAGGCTCAGAATAGTTAAATCTATGTTGATCAACAAATGAATTGTCGAACATAATATCATTTATCTTTTGCAGCAAATCAACTGACAACAAAACTATTTTTACCTCTACTAATTAAATTTGAAGGCCCGGCAAAAGTTAGGACACACATTTTAGTTGACTACTTGTATACAATATATCATGTTCAAACCACTTTGAATGAAAGAGTCAATCATTGTTTTAAAACTATCATTACACATAATTGACACAAGATAATAATGATGTTCACCAATCTAACACCTCCAAGTTATTTCAATATCATTATAATTTCACTCAAGTCCATGACAAATGGTTTGTTTCATTTTTGCATATAACAAACATAAATTATCATTTAACAACAAATTGATCTCATCATTGTATGTTATACTATAGGTCATATCAAGAATAATAGTGTCATCGTAATGATATAACATAAATATGTTATAAGACATTCTATTAAAAAAAATTAGATTTCGACTAATTGGATGTAATTGTAACTAAATTGCATTATCCTAACACTAATTGACAAAATTCATAACAAATACAATCAAATTTTCAAAGTTTAATGTTAAAGTAAATTCACAATAAATTAAACATAATTCATAATACATATTTTTATTGATATTTTAATGCTCAATTGCATTAAATCAAACACGAATTAATAGTAAATTACTATAATTCAAAAATAATACCAAATGCATCAGCTTATCAACAATCAACAAAACATTTAATTCATCATAATTTTACCACAATCATGCTCTCGTCCATGAAATCATTAAGCATATTTAATTATATTATTAGTTGATTCCAACAATACACATAAAATCTATAATTCGACAACTTAACATCAATTAAACGCAACATATAATTATTAAAATAATTATTTCATAATTAATTTAACTTATTTTTATGTTCAACTATATCAAATCAACTCTAATTGATTATATTCTTAACTAATTTCACATTAACTCAACAAATCATAAATTCATCATAAACTCTAAATTCAACCTAAAACACTATTTCATTTCAACCAAACAAAATATAAATTTATAGCAATATAGTATGTTTACCTTACTTATAGAGTTATAAAAAAAGGTGGGATGGTTGTGGCAGCGACAACAATTGCGATGACAAATTGATCAATCGATTTTGCATCCACAAACATCTAGGATGCTTACAAACCTCTAATGGGTTTGATTTTTGGTTATTTTAAGGGTTAAATAAAGGTGTTTGGTGGGTTTTGTAGAGAGCAAATGAGGGCATTAGTTGGTTTAGGAGAGAGAGGCTGGGTTGTGCATCTGTTCTATGTTATTCGATCTAAGTTTAAATTTTAATTAATGTCATGCTTCAAAAACACAATATCTTAAGTTGTCGCGGTTCTGAAGCACGACAATATCAAAGTATGTTATTTTATCAAATCCTTTTTAAATGGTGCTATTCCACCAAATTTTAATATTTACTATGCTAGTTTTTTTTTAAAAAAAAAAAACTTATAACATTCAGGAAATTCTTGTTCCTAGTCTTCGATTATTTTGTCAAATGTCTATTAGATTTAGACAAAATGTTGAGTGTTGCAAAATTGTTAATGATAAATAAATATCTAAGCAAGAAGCTGATTTTGTTTATAAAAAATAAAAGATTGAGTATATTCAAATATTAATTTCATATTATATGTTTTTTTCTGAGGTTAATTAAATAAATTATAATGATCAATTAATATTTTTTAAATAAACTAAATAATTTTAAAAAATAAGCAAGAGTATATTAATTACTAATTAAATTTTAAAAAATTAAAAAAATTTTAAAAAAATAGCCAAACATTACTAGGTCTAGCAAGTTAGGCTTATACGCCAAACCTGTACGAAAAAGTTAGGCCAGTATGCTTGGCTTTTTTATTTTTTTATGTTCACTCTTTTTTTATATTCATTTTGATAGATGACACTTCATCTGACTTGGTAGAAGACATGTTGTTATTTTCTGTATTTTTTCAATCACCTTGGTGACCGGAAAATCAAGGTTCAAGTATGTGAACTCTAAAAACTTATTTTCAACTTGTTTTCGTCCAAAAATATTTAGAAACCTCAGTAAACATATTTTGAAACCTAAAACACTCTCTAAATCAATTTTAAAATTCAAAATTGTACCAAATAAAAAACAAATTAATGGGTCTCAATCTAATTTTTCCAACATGTTTAAAGGGCGAAACCACTTTCATTAAATTTCTCTCTCTAAGATGAACCCATGACACCAATTTCAACTATTTTGATGACTAAGATGTGTTAGCCGACTGTTTTTTCTCTCCTTACTATTTTTTATTACTTTCTCTTTCATTCCTTGATTTTAGAAATTGAAACGTAATAAAAATAAAATTTTGGATTGAAACATCAAGATCTAAAGTAATAAGGACAAACATGTATAATTCAAAACTTTATGGATGAAAATTGATTTTTTTTTCACACTTTTTGTAAAAATATCTCTGTTTTTATTAGTATCAATTTTGATCATTGTTCTTTCAATTACTTTTTTTACAAAAAAAAATGGTTAAAATGTATTATATGAAGTAAATCTTTAGTTTAATATGAAAATATTCCAGTTAAATTGTATTAAATTGTACCTTGAATCAGTGTGTTTATTAATGAATCTTGTAGATTTAATTTATCATTTGAAATTTTCTAGAAAGAATCTTTTAGTAAGATGTTTGCATTATCATTTGAAATTACTTTGTTAAAATCCTTAATTATAGCTTCATAAGAAAAACAAATGTCATAACTAATTAATTATGGCCTATTTAAAGAAATCTTCCCATGGTTTGCATTAGCGGTTCCAATTAAGGAAAGACTGGAAAAAAAAAAAGTTCTCTCTTCAATACATCAATTGAGAAAAAAAGAAATTTAAAGGATCGTTTGGTGCCATTTTGGTTTTTTTAATTATGTTTTAGTTTCCAGATTTTTTGTTTTTATTTTCAATTTTCAAAAATAAAAAACTTGTTTGGTTGGGTAGTTTTTTTTTTGTTTTATTTTTAAAAAAATCCCTTAATCTTAATGGAATATTTAAATTAGTATGATGTTATCTAAAATTAATAGATAATAACTATGTCATATACTCAATTTTAGTGTATCCTGAATATCACTAGCCTTGACTAGGACACCTTAAACCTACTCTTCATTGGACTCAAAGCACCTTAGATAAAATTTCATCCAATCTCCTAGTACCCTTAAATCCGACTCAAACTCAATCCTAGGTTAATTCCTGAAATGCATTAATCTCGAAAACCTTAGCTTTGGTTCTTGCCCGAACCTTAAGGCAACGCACCCTAGACATCCTTATATTCATATCCGACATCAAATTGACTCTTAAGTGCTTTAAACTCAACTTAAACACAACTTCTAAGTATCACGAATCATATCCTAGCTGAGTGTGTGTTTAGTAATGCGGTGTAATATTTTTTTACAAAAATGTTTTTAAATTAAAAATGTATTAAAATAATATTTTTATATTATTTTTTATTGTTTATATCAGCACATTAAAATCATGAAAAAATATTTAAAAATATATCAATTTGATATTTTTTGAAACAAAAAATATTTTTAAAAAAACAAGTTAAATTACTTTATACTAAAAGGCATCAACCTTTCACCGTGCGAATCCACAATAAAAGGCTGATTTTACCATTTGGTGGGCAAAGTAGCATGTCTTGGGTCTAGGGGTATGGTGATATTTTTCATGGGACACCTTGGTCATTACTTGAAAAGAAAGGGTTAGATAGTAATTCTGTGTTTTCTTTGATAGTGCGATTACTTAATTGCCTTTGAAAGACAAAAAACAATCACTTGGGACAAGGGCTTTTAAGTCTTTGACTTTATTTTTAAACAGGTAAGTTACTTTATTACCCTTGAAAATTAAAAACAATTGTCTTTGACTTAGGAGCTTTTTTGTCATTTACATGTGGTCACTTGGTAGTTATTGGGTGTTCTTGGGGGGCAATAGAGTAAATTAATAAATAAGGAAATTAAAAAGAAAAAAAAAGATGAATAGTGTCAGCCGCCTTCGAACGACACATGCGACGTCGTCTAGTGGCTAAAATCATGATTCCAGGACGGCTTTTGAAATGTCTTAGAGTCTCTTCCATGAATCAGTGATGCGTGTAGCACTATAGCGGCCGGTGTCGCGCTTGTGGCCTTTTATTTTATTTTTTTCATTTTCCCTCTCTCTTACTAGATTTTCATGTTGTAATTAAAAAAAAAAATCAAATCAACCCCTAAAGTTTGTTATACTTAAGATTTCATCCATATTCTCTTTATTATAATTTTTAAAATTTAGAATATTTTATGAAATTAAAGGGTTTTTTCAATTTCATCCATGTTTTCTTTGTTGTAATTTTTTTAATTTGGAATAGTTTATTAAATTAAGAATTGTTTTCAATTTCATCCATAATTGATATTTTCATATATCAGATTTGGTCCCTATTCTTTTAATTTCTATATTATTTAATTTTAGATGGTTTTGGCAAAAAAAATTCCAACTTCATCATTATTTGGTTTTTTCCCTGTCAAATCTAATTTTTTTATTGTTGTATTTTTTTTACCTTGCAAGAGTATTTTAGATTGATTTTTTTATTATTATTTTATCTTTCAATATTTAATTAACCGGGTGTTTCCCTTCTTAGTTGAGTTCAGGTCTAAATTTAATGGTTTACGGGTTTA
>Ga0325405_1007756_pt1 | contig 10782 bp, 10 predicted proteins | sample PopdelMetagenome_21_FD_205663 | JGI IMG/M metagenome (GOLD analysis project Ga0325405, IMG submission 205663) | Populus deltoides microbial communities from Bellville, Georgia, United States - Xylem-Control-R2 | ecosystem: Host-associated > Plants > Phyllosphere > Stem > Wood/Secondary xylem...
CTCTTGTCAATTGATATGGCACCTTATGCTAGGTGTTGTAATAATAAGGGAAAGTGTTTTCTTCATAGGAATTAATGAGAAGTATTATTAAATCTTAAATTTACAGCTTTATGATTTAAAAAAGAAATAAACAAAAGTGTCCTATCACATTAGGCTGTGTAGAGCAGAAAACCAATGTTCCCGGGGTCTTGTGGTTTGGTGTTTAATTCCAAGCCCTAGCAACCAGGATTCAAACCATGTTTTTTAAAGGATTAATCTTGTCTTAGAAAATATAGCCCGTGTTGTCTCGAAACGACTTTTTTTTTTTTTTTTTATAAAAAAAATCAGTCAATTTTAACTAATGATAGCAAAATTATTCGTCTCCACCAGTATTTTCAAAAACTTGATATAGAGACAACTATCGGGTGTTTCTCCAAAAAAAAAAAAAAAAAAACAAAAAAATGGGAATGGAGGTGAGGAATGAATAACCTGAACCTGATTGTTGTGTGTGTGTGTGTATTGTTTTCGATCTTTATGTCCTGAATATTTTTTAAAACAATTGCTTTCTTAAAATAAATATATTGTTAGATTATATTTTAATTACTATTAATCATTTTTTAATTAAATATTAATTATCAAATATTAATGGTAAATATTAGAGATTTTATATATATGTAAATTCTGAAGGGTGTGGTTATTTATGTGGTTACTATGGTGAAATAACTATTTTACTCCTGTATTAAAAAAATTAGTTTTGGTTTGAGGGGTGAGATTGTCTTTTTAAAGGGACTTCGTTGTTATTGGTGGTTTTTGCTGGTCAGATTATACTTTCCGAACAAATATTATAATACCCTTAGAAGAAAGGCAAAAAATAATTTGTACTCTTTTTGGTTATTTTGTATTTAGTTGCACAATATAATTAGTGCCAAACCTTTATGGCCAAAATTGTTTCGGATATCATGAAAGGGTTTTTTTTGCTTGTAAATTCATTTTTAATATACTTATAATAACTTATGTGCTCTTATGTCTGAAAATTTATAAGTTGCCATCTAAGGGTTTTTTGGACTTTTTATCCTGGTTTTTGTGTTAAAAACAATGTTTTTGGAGGTGTAAAATTAAAAAAAAAAAGAGATTGATACAAGGAGGAACCCCAAGTCTGTGCTGGTTGCTATTATTTACAGTATCACTCAACTTCCAGACGAGAAGAAACCTCTTGAAGGTCTGATTCTTCTCCTTTTTTTTTTTGGTAAATTCCTCTTTTGGCCTAATAAAATTTACACATAAAACTTTTTAATTATAAAATGAAGATATTCTGATAAACTTTGTGTTTATTTGTCATAAAAGTACAATCAATTTAAAAACTCAGCAACTCATCGTGCTTTTCTTTTATAACATGAGGTGAAATATTATTTGAAGTACAATCATCATAACATTAATGAAGTCTAGGGTCGCAATCAAAAGTACAACTGCAAGTACCAGAAACAACACACTGTCCCCCGGATCCTCCTTGTTTTTTGGGATCTCCACCATATTTTTTGTTATGTGCAATCGGCCATTGGTTCTCCCCTCACGCAAATACGTGCTGCCATCACTTCACTACCTGTAACAATTTTTTTTTTTATAAGCATATAAGTCAAAGCCAGAGAAAAGCAAGTAAAAGGTTGCAAAACAAAATTGGCACGTCGAGGTAAAAGAGCAATCACTACCTGTTATTATTAATGTTATCTAAATTAATTATCTTAAGTTTTAATTTCATTTAGAAGAAGAAAATTGATAAACTTTAAGCAAATAATATAGTATCCTACTAAATTATGTTTGTATCAACTAATTATCTTAATCTTTATTGGATTTAAATGAGTAAAATTAATGAACTTTAAACAAACAATAAAGTGTTCTAATTGTTAAAGAAATCTAAATTAACACAAAAAAATACAAAAGTAAGAGAGAAGAAGATTAGGGTTTTCATTGATCATTTTATTATGAAGTTATTATTTTAACCTAAATACAAATAGATTATATATAGGCTAAACTAAAAATATTATTCTACCCTTAACAAATAAAACAAAAAAAATATACTTCTTAACATCTTCTTTCAAACTCACGATACGATAGTTATAAGCATCGATAGTTTGCTAACTAGAAAACAAAAACAAGAAATGAAATGCAACTTGGTAAAGAAATCTGGAATCTACAAAGAAGAAGAAATAAAAGGCAAAGTAATGGTGCCGTGCTTGAGATGATGACGAGTAAGATGACAATTGATCTCAATGTGCTTAGTTCGTTCATGAAAAACCGAGTTGTGAGCAATTAGAATATAACTCTAGTTATCACAATACATAAGAATTGGATGAGAAAAGGAAACTCCCATATCCGCAAGTAACCAATGTAACCAAACAATCTATTTTGTAGTATATGCCATAACGCGATATTCTGCTTTGGTTGAAGATTGAGAAATAATAGATTGTTTCTTGTTCTTCCAAGAAATAAGAGAATTACCTAAAAAGATACACAAACCAGTAACAGACTTGTAATATGTGGGATCACTACTGTGATCAGCATCAAAGTATGCATGCAACTCCAAGGAAGAGGTGGACAGAAGTAAAAGACTCTGAAAGACTATACTCCAAAGATATCGCAAAATTCAAAGAACAATTGCCTAATGAACGGTAGTAGAAGAAGCAACAAACTAACTAACAACATGAACAATATATGCAATATTTAGACGAGTAATAATGAGATATACTAAGCGTCCAATAATAGTACGATATAAGGTAGGATCTGTCCAAGGTAAACCATCAGAAGAAAAATACACTGCGTTAACCCTAATGAGAGTATCTATAATCTTGTTATTAGTAAGTCTATCTCGCTCAAGAATATCTGCAACATTATAGATACTCTCATTAAGGTAACCTCTTGGTGAATAAGCGACCTCAATACTTAGAAAATATTGAAGATAACCCAAATCCTTCATTTCAAATTGTCTAGCTAACTCTGTCTTCAAAACTAAACACCATCAATGTCATCACCAGTAATAATCACTTAATAAAAAGAGCAGAATCATGACTACTAGAAACAAATCCAAGAGACGAGATCACAATAGAGAATTTCTCAAACTAAACACGAGGTGTTTAGTTTGAGATCATATAACGTTTTCTTGAGCTTATAAACATACCTAGAGTCATGTGAAACACCAGGAGAGGGCACCATATAAACTTCTTCTTGAAGATCTCCATTTAAAAAGGCATTTTTAACATCAAGTTGAGAGATATGCCACTGGCAAATTAAAGCTATAATAATAAAAGTATAAATAGTGGTTATTTTTGCAATTGGGAAAAATGTCTCATAATCCACACCATATTATTGAGAGTATTCTTTTGCAACCAACCTAGATTTGTATTGCTCAATAGACCTATTAGAATCTTGATCTTATACACCCAATGACAACCAACAACAGTCTTACCAGGAGGCAGAGGAACCAAATCCCAAGAATCTGTCTTATGTAAAGCAGAAAGTTTTCCGTTCATAGCTTACTGCCAAAAAGGATCAAGAATTGCCTTTTTATAGGAAGAAGGCATAAAGAGACAATGAATAGAAGCTAAAAAGAAAATAAATGATGAAGAATAACAAGAATAAGTAAAATATGGTAGCTTTGTGGACTTACGAATGTGTGTGGATTGACGTAGAGGTGGAACCACAATTTCAGATGAAACTTGAGGGACTGTAGATAAGAATGAAGTTTCAGGTGTGCTGGAGAGTAAAGTGTCAATACCTGTAAAATGATAAGTATAAATTGGTCGAATATAGAGAAGGGTATCTGAGGTACTAGGAACCTGAGATAATAAACTATTAGAATCCTCAGAAAAAAGATATATACGAATAAGATCAGATCTAGTTAAGCTATGAGTAGTGGATGGAATGGAAAAAAAAAGGTATATGCACGAGAAAGACAACATGATGAGAAACATAAAGTTTCTGAGTTATTGGATCAAAACAACAAGACCTCCTTTTACCTTCACCTTAACCAAGAAAGACACAAATAACAAATCGAGAGGACAACTTACTGTATTCTACATGAGGACGAAGAAAAAAATAAGCACAACAAAAAACTTTAAAGTAGGAATAATTAGGGGCATACCCATACAACTTCTTGAAAGGAGAAAAACCTGAAATATAAGAAGATGAAATTGTATCAATCAAACTTATAGCAGTAAGAACAACTTCTACCCAAAACTCACTAGGAACAGAAACAAACAATAAAAGAGAATGAGCAGTTTCGACAATGTGCCTAGGTTTTTTTTCAGCAACTCCATTTTTCTTAGGAGTATTTATACATGAAGTTTGGTGAATGGTTTCATCTAAGGCAAATAACTTATAAAATTCATTAGAGGTGTATTTCAACCCAAATCACACCTAAAATATTTGATAATAGTATAATGTTGAGTTTTTACAAGAGCTTGAAAGGCTGTATATATTTCAAAGAATTCAGAACGATGTTTCATTAAATAAACCCAACAATAATGAGTATGATCATCAATAAAAGAAACATAATATAAAGACCATTCTTTTGTGACAACAGGAAAAGGTCCCCATACATCATAATGAATCAAGTCAAATGGGGAAGAAGAAACATAAATACATCAATTAAAAGGTAAAGAGAAAAATTTTACCAGTTTACATCCACTACAATCAGAAATATCACAAGTTTGCAAATCTCCTAAAGCTCTTGTGGATGTAAAAAATCTCAAACGAGAAGATGAAACATGACTTAGACAAGAATACCATAAATAAAAGCTAGAAGATGAAATACTCAAACGAAAAGAAGACAAATCAATACTAGTAGTAGCAATAACAACTAACACTTTTAACTCATCCAAAATATATAGTCCATTCTCCTTATGACCTATCCCAATCAGCTTCTGAGATTGCAGATTCTGTACACAACAAAAAAAGAAGAAGGAAAAAGTGACTAAATAATCATTAGAATCACATAACTGACCAACAAAAGCAATATTCAATTTGAGTTTCAGAATAAGATAAACATTAGGGAGAGACAAGTGTTGTGTGTCAATAGAACCAATACCTGTTAAGGGCACGAGAGTGCCATCAACAGTCATAATAGGAATAGAGGGTGAAGGAGACACATAAGTAAAAGATGAAGAATCAGGAGACATATAATGTGAAGCACCATAATCAAGACTCATTTGAAATGTGATATACCCGAGAAACCATGAGACAACTGACCTACGAAAGATGAAGTGGACAATGCTTATGGTTGTAAGGAGAAAAACTTCTGAAATTGCTCAGCCAAAGTACTAGGATCGGTGATAAAGCATGATGAAACTACTATTGTAATATTATGGTGTGGTGGTTTATAACCCTGAGGTGGTATATGAGCATTAGATTGTGACTACCTGCCAAACTTTCAAGCTTGATTCTGCTATGTCAACTTGGGACATTAAGCCTTCTAATGACCTTTCTACTTGCAGAAACTGTACTCATTAAAAGCAACCCTTGTGTAAGGCTTGTTTTAATGATTATAGAATGATTTCAATTTTATTGTTGTCAAAGATTATATCCTTTGTTTTTAAGGTTAAATTATTTGTCACTTCCGTAAACAATTTTAACTTAAGTAGCATTCTAAGATTCTAATAATATCACCTTGAAAGGTTTTCTACCTATCAAGATATGTGAACTACAAAATTGATTTTATTTTCTTTCTATGACAACCGAACAAGAACAAGATGATAGGTAGAAAAGAAGAAAATAAAAGACAATAGTAAATAATAGAAAACTTTACTCAGGTTTTATTCTTTTAAACAACCCCCTTCATCTCTTATTTATATAGGTGATTTAGGCTGTCAAAATTAATTCTATTTTTTTTTTAATAATTGTTGACAATATTTTAACACTTATCCTAAACTTTTAAAATAAAACCAAAATTATCTAGAATTTTTTAAGTTTAATATTTGAAGTAAAAAAAAATCAAAACTTTTTTTATTTATTAAACAAGATGAAAACTAATTAGACATGTATTAAACCTGGTAGATTCAATGAGTCTAGATATGCAATTTTATAGGTTGGTGAAAAATATTTTTTTTACATAAAAAATTTATTTTACAAATAATTTGAGCACGAGCCCGAGTCGAAAATGCATATGTAGTTTTAACACAAAGCCTTTGTATAGGTCTTCTTCTTTATAAAAGTTTTTGGTGCTCTACATGACTAATTTTCACTTTCTAAGGCATTGCTATATAAACTATAAGAAATGCTTGTAATATTTCAATATGGGATTGAGGCTTTTAGGTTTGAAGATTTTCTCAACTAAAAGTTCTTTGAGATTAATTTCATAATTGATTTTAGAGACGTTAAAATACTCATGTTGAAGAATATCTTTCAACAAAGTCTTAATTACAAGTGGACTTCACTTTTAATTTGGCTTCAATTGTGTCAATTAACCATGTCAAAACCTAATTTTCTAACAATCTCTCATATAAATAGAAATTTTCTAACTAATTTATAGAGATACAAGGATTTGTAAAGAGAAAATGAATTGCTAGATCACCACATCAGGATATATAGCTTTAGACTTTGAACCTTCTCTAGCGAATTATTATCATATTTTTTTTTAGTTTAATGTGAGTGTTCGGGCCAGCTTGCGTGCACCTCGACTAATCCCATCGGCCCTGAAGTTAATGACCATGTAAGCCTCCAGTGGCCATCATATGATCAACCACAGGACTCGAACCTGAGACCACAGAGGGAGCAAACCTCTTGATCCCAAACTCTTACCACTGAGCCACCACCTAGATGGTTGAATTATTATCATATTTACTTAACTAATTGGTGACGTGAAGTCTTAACTTATTTTTTTTTTATGGAAACCAATATAACAATACTCATTTAGTTCTTTAATTAGAGGTTTCTTTTGCTCTTAAGATTATGTTTATTTTGCTCTAGAACTTAGTGGTGGAGCTAGGATTTCTTAAATGAGAGGGAAAATTTCTAACAAATACTCTATATTATATATTATGTAGACATGTGTTATATAGAGAAATCAATTCGAAACATATGTATTAACTCATAACAAGCAAAATTAATTTAAAAATACTTTTAAAAAGAGAAAATTTACATTTTAATTGTTTTCTTGGAGTTTTTATATTTTGAAACTGCATCATAATGACTTCATTATCAATCTTATTAAAGATATCTTTCTTAATGTATACGACCAAACTATCATTCATCAACTTATCTCTCATCCTATTCTGTAATATACTCTTGACAATATGCATAACAGAAAAAACTCTTTCCATTGTAGCAGTTGTAATTGATAGAAGTAATGACAATTTTATAAGTATATATACCAATAGAAATATCAAAATTTTCTTTACTTTTACCATTTTCTCCGCAAGATTAGTAATACCTTTAATACCAGAGAACTCATTATCATCGTGTAGATCAATAATATATGTATCAAGTTGGTCACCAAGTACCACAAGGTCCACCATAGAGAATTCATTGGGATAAAAAAGCAAGGCGAATAAGCTTTTTTTTGTTGAAAGTAGAGAAAGAGTTACTTGAGCTTAAACATACCATACAAAGAAGTAACTGACACATGTTTAGAAAACAAAGCTTCAATAGCTACCTTGAGTGAACTAGCAGTTGTATCTGACACATGTTGAATTGCAAGAAAACATTCAATTATATGTCCATTATTGTCTACATATCATAGAACAACGATAATTTGTTCTTTGATTGATATGTCACGTGGCTCATCAATTAAAATTGAAAATAAAGAGTCAACTAGATCATAGATATGCTCTTTGGATTACATCCCTAACATTTACATGGTATTCATAAATTGGTTTTCTTAGGCCAGGGTTAGTAAGAAGAGTGTCAGGGTTGATTTTAATATGACTTTTCTTTGAACTTGATTGAGTTACATGACTTAAATCTTTGAATGACTCTCTATCCTCAAGGGATTTACGCTTGAAATACTTGTTTCGTGACATATTAATTTTATTGATGAACCTGCTGGTTTTTTTTTTTTTATCATCATTAGTGTCGACATAACAATTAACACAACTACACAATAATGTGTTGTTAAACAAAAGTAAGTGGAGTTACACATTAATTCTAAATCTTTCAAGGACTATTGAAGTTCTTAGCAACAATTCTATGCTGACATATGGTTGAGAGCAGCTAAAACCATAGCTTAAAAGAATTATCATGACAAATTGATGTTGTTCTTGTTAACTTGTTGTTTTCTACAAGTGAGTTAAATATAAATGTTAAATGTTTTTCTTTTAATTTCTCTATTGTTTCCGTAATTTTTTTAGTTGTCCTACATTTCATTTTTAATCACTAGTAAGTTCATCACCATCATTTTCCATATGAAATTCATAGCAAAATACACTTCAATTTATCAAAACCCATTGCAATTCATATCTATATATGCATATAATAAGTATGTTGATTAAATTATACTTAATCATATCTAGACATTTAAATTATATTTAGACACAAAAAAATTAAATTCAACTTTTGGTTTCATCCTTTATAATAAGAAAAGAAACATTTAATTGATTAAATCAACAGATTTAAACATCTTTTTTGAACATATTTGGAAAAATCATTTTGGTTGTGATTGCTACATTAATAAGTATGTTGACACTTTCCGATCATATCCCAAAGTCACCAACATGGGATGAATTGTTGTGTTGGGCAAAGAGGCCGGCCGACTACATTTACGAATACTGTGAACCTGGCTGGAGTCACTAAGCAACTAAACTAGCTTTTCTTTTTCTAACTGCACGTGCTAAATTGTTCACATCAAAACTCCTAAATTGTCATAAACCCTTACATTTTCAATAACTAATTATAAAAGAATAAAACTAAAATTAGATAATGAAACAAATAGAAAAAATAAAGGAAATTTACCTAAAGCATAAAGTATAAAGCATAAGAGGTTACTTGCTTAACTGGATTTGAAGAGAAATTTTGAAGAAGAAAGAAAGGCAGGAACAATAGCTCAAAAGGAAGAAGGGCTCTCGATTAGTTAGTGGATTAAAAGAAAAGAAAAGGGAGAAGTGTGGTGAAATGAGCAGGACATATATATTATATATTATATATTATATATTATATTAGGCTATAAGTCAATAATAATAATTAACTGTGCGTGTATCAACCCCTCACCACACTACCATATTAATATTCTAATATAAAAAGTATTTAAAAAGATTTAAGGGGGCAATTGTCCTTTTTTGCCCTGATTTCATGAATAATTTAGAAAATCTAATTTTTTAAAATTTTCAAAGAAATAATTACATCTCTCATTTATATAGAAAAAATAAACCAACAACTTTTTTTCTTTAAACTTACCTGGGTTATAATATTCTCCTACCTTAAAATTTTATCATATAAAATGAATGAGGTAAAGAGTGGAAACCTCAATCATGCCCCAACTTAATAGGATCAGAATGTGATTTATTTTTCCTCGAAGAAATTAGGGCCAAGGAAGTTTTTAACTCGTATAAAGATGAAACTATAATGCATTTTACGCGGTTACTCAGACTCTGAAGGTTTGTCGTGTGACTTTCAATATTATCCAATTAATATTAGTTGTCATCTGACTTTAAAAATTAATCAAATAGAATTAGTTGTCGTATAATTTTCACAGTAACATAGATGTAATATTTTCGTCTCAATTCAGGAATCTCTTGGTTGTCGTGCGACTTGTAAAATATTACTCAATTAGAACCAGTTGTCCTTGCTTTCTCTCCAAGGATTACCGTTGACTTTTATTGGTATAATTAAGCTCTGTTTTACCAATCTTTGCATCTTAAACGTTGAAGGTCTTTCTCATACTCGCAAAATCTTCTTGGTTGAAGAATAAAGATCGTTGAAGCCTCTCTCAATCGTCTCTGGAGGTCTCATTTCTTGAATCCTTAAAAATTCTTAACTTTCTTGTCTTAACTGTTATTTTACCTTGTTAATCCATGAATATTATTTCCTGCTTCTTTTACTTCCAAAAATACACACCTGCTAAACATTTATTGTGTCGGGGGCAGGGATGGCTCTTTCCTTAAGCCGTTACGTTTCGCCATGCGGTGAAAGGTTAACTCCCATTTTAAAAGAGAGGTGAGATCTTTTATCTTTTACTCAGGGCTATCATAATTTGGATTAATATATTTGTTTTATGTGGGATTCCTAATTTACGTATTTAGCAAGATAACCATTTTTTTTTTTGTAGAGACCAAAAGGAACGGGAGATGTCAGTAGTGATGGAAACCATGACTGGTCATCCTTTGCCTGAAGATGTGGTAATTGAGATTTTATCACGACTGCCCGTGAAAAATCTATTGCAGTTCAAGTGTGTTTGCAAATCATGGTATGCTATCATTACAAGTCCCAATTTCATATCCAAGCATCTAAGAAATTACTATAGTAAAAGTGACGACAGCGATTGCCTCCTTATTCAGTATTGCGTAACCCAAGCGGGTGAACTTGAATCTCTTGAGTTGTTGCTAGACGAGACACCTAAAGTTTTATCATACGCCTCGCTTGGTAACATGCCCTTTCACAGTCCATTTCTTTGTGGTCCTTGTGATGGAATATTTTATATGTATCGCGATTGGTATGATTTTCGTGCTCTCTGGAACCCCGCAGTTAATGAATTCAAATTCTTACCTCCCTTACCCAATCCTCCATCCAATTTTTCTTATAGTCCACAATATGAGGCTTATGGTTTTGGATTACATCCAGTAACTAAAGATTACGAAGTGGTGGTTATGAAAGATTACTGGC
>Ga0325405_1007761_pt1 | contig 10775 bp, 5 predicted proteins | sample PopdelMetagenome_21_FD_205663 | JGI IMG/M metagenome (GOLD analysis project Ga0325405, IMG submission 205663) | Populus deltoides microbial communities from Bellville, Georgia, United States - Xylem-Control-R2 | ecosystem: Host-associated > Plants > Phyllosphere > Stem > Wood/Secondary xylem...
GATCAATTTCTTTTGGATTTTCTTGATTGATTAGAACTCTTTAAATTTTGTTGGTATACTATTCATGATTGATTTTTTTTTCTTATTTAAGTATGTTATTATCGAATTCACATGTGAATATTGATGTTAACACACAAATTGAAATTGTGTCATTCATTCATTTCTCACTTTCCACTAAGTTTGTGTTTGATTTTTCTTTTTCCCTATCCCTCGTCAATCGCGGGTTAATTAATCTATCAATTCAAACATAAATACGAAGCTTGGTTAATTTGAATTGGTAAGTAGGCAGGTAGCATCCCATAGTTGTTGGTTATAGTAGAATTAAAAAACAATATCCAACAATTATAAATTTGGAATTGAGTACTTTTCTTCAAGTCTAGTCGCATTCTCTATATGAGACCCACACTCTGCTGCAAGTCGAATAAAAAAACTAAGAAAACATTTAAGGTTCAGTCAACACAAATGTGTTTTAAAGAAAGAGAAAATAATATCAAATGATAAAAATCAATGCTGAATCATGAAAACAAAAAACAATAAGCAAAAAAAAAATGTTAACTCGTGTTAACCCAAAAAACCTATGTCTAAGACAATTTGACTGGAAACACTAAACAAGGAAAAACAGCGAAGACCAATTCCTAACAGATCAAATATTTAAAGATAAAAAAAAATCAATCATATAAAATAATCCAAAAGAAAAAAAATAATTAAAAGTAAAAAAAAAACGATGTGAGCCCATTTAGGTTAACCTGTCAAACTCATGAGTTAGGTTATGAGATCGAGATAACCCTATAAAAAAACAAAGAAAACCATAAAGCCTATTCTAATAAAAATCAAAATCAACATCAAGTAATGAGATCGAAAAAGAAAATAAGTTAAAAAAAAAAAAAGATAACCTGTGACCCAGCCATTTGATAAGGAAAGAATTTGGGGAAGATAAGGAAAGAAGAAGAACTGAGGTTTTGGAGAGTATTTGTTATTAATTGCATACTTCAATACAGAAAACATGAACCTAAATAAGCCACCACAATACAATGATAATCCAAAATAACAGGGACTCCAGTAGTGGAGCTGAAGACTAGGAAAGCTTTCAGCAACTCCTGTTCCCACATTAAGTTATTAATTGACTAAGTCAACAAAACACAAAACAATAGTAACCCACGTAAGCCCTGTACCCAGTCACCCACGTAAGCCATGTAGTAGAGATTTCTTATCAATCCATCCCCCCAATAAATTCCTTGTCCGCAAGGTTGAATTGTGGATAAGTTTCGGCAAAACGTCACAAGTTTTCCATTGAAGCATCTTCAGGCAGAGCCCCTTTCTACTGTATTAAGACAGTAGGCAACAGTGACGAAATGGGACTCAAGTGGACCCATCCACTTTGCATCCATATACCATCCCGTTGAACACAGTTTAAGGATTGATTAGTAAGCAAAGTATTATAATAAGGCTGTTCGAGTATCTCTTGTTGTAGAGTTTTCCACCAATCAGCAATTGGCAATGACAAGGCATGAAATTGGAACGCTGCTACACGAGAGAGAGCATCAGCTCCTTGGTTCTGTTTTCCCTTGCGGTACTTGATAGTGTAATCAAATCCCATTATTTTTGGCAGCCACCGAGCTTGTGAAGGTGTTGTGAGTCTTTGCTCTAATAAATACTTAAGACTTCGATGGTCGGTTTTGATCACAAATAACCTGCGCAAAAGGTAGGGTCGCCATTTTCGCGCTGCCTTCACCACAGCCAACATCTCCTTGTCGTAGGTGGACAATAATGTAGATTTGCCCTTCAAGGCTTCATTGTAATAAGCTTTGGTTGGTTGTTTTGAGACAAGATTACACCTAAACCATCTCTACAAGCATCACATTATGCTACGAACTGCTGTGAAAAATTGGGCAGCCGCAATACAGGAGGTGAAATAAGAGCTTGCTTCAATTTGTTAAAGCCAACAGAGAATCTTCAGACCAGCAGAACCCATCATTGGTGAGAATTTTTTGTTAATGGTGCAGCTATTATGCCAAATCCCCTCATAAACTTGCGATAATACTCGGCCAATCCAAGGAAACCGCAGACGCCTTTAGGGGACGTTGGCAAAGGCCAATTTTAAATAGATTGTATCTTTGGTGGGTATTGCCACACCCTCAGAAGAAATGAGGTGGCCCAAATACCCCACCGATAGCACCCCAAATTGACACTTTGAGAGTTTGACATACAACTGATTGTTAGAAAGAATTCCAAACACTTGTTTTAAGTGTAGCAGATGATCCCCCCAAGACCTGCTATACACTAAAATATCATTAAAAAAAAACTAGAATAAACCTTCGTAAATGTGTCTAAAAAATATCATTCATGAGACTCTGAAAGGATGCTGGAGCATTTTTCAATCCCAATGGCATCACCACAAACTCATAGTGACCGTCATGACTTCGAAAAGCAATTTTCAAAATATCATCATGTTGGACCTTGATCTGGTGGTAACCGGAGCGCAAGTCTAGTTTTGAAAAACCTTTTGCACCATGTAACTCATCAATGACTGGTATGGGAAATTTATCCTTAACTGTAATCTCATTGAGTGCCCGGTAGTTGACGCAGAAGTGCCAAGACCCATCTGATTTCTTTATTAACAATACTTGTGATGAAAAAGGACTCCGACTAGGGTGAATAATTCCAGATTGAAGGAATTCTTTTACCAGTTTTTTGATCTTATTTTTTTGGTAATAGGGGTACCTGTAAGGTCTTGTGTTAATTGAAGGTTGGTTTGGTAACAACAAAATTTGATGGTTGTGGCTGCACGTAGGTGGCAATTCGATAGGTTCTTCAAATACATGTGCAAAGTCTGGTGGCAATTTAGTGTCTTGAATTGGTTGCACATCTGAAATCATACAAAAAACCCCATACTTGATAAATGTAGCAATTCTTTTTCACTCAGGGGAGTGAACTATGAACTAGTCATCCCTTTCAATATATAAATTTGGTCTGCTTGTGTGAAAGACATACTAGGCTTCTTCTAATCAGTCTCAATTGGACACAAAGTCTCCAACCATTGTACTCCTAAAATTGCTTGACAAGCAACCATTGGAAGAACAAAAAAATCAGCTTGTATTGTGATCCCTTAAATTGAGAGAGAGAGCCCCAAACAATGTCCGGTACACTCAATAACTTCTTTATTGCTGATTGTCACCTTGAATGTCTTGCCACGAACCACTTGTAATCCCAACTTGGTAACCACAAACTGATCAATACAATTTTAGGTGCTTCCCTCATCAATGAGCACACTCAATTCTTTGTTTCCTACCCTTTCAATAACGCGAAAGGTTTGTGGGTGGGTTGTACCAGCCAAGGCATGGAATGATATTTCTGGTATTGCTTCCTCAGATGGCTCAATATCCATGTCCACATCATCTTCTTCCTCATTCAGCTGCACATTTACCATCGTAAATAGTTATGGTCTTGAACACAGCCCTGGTACATACCTTTCATCACAATAGAAGAACAATCCTTTTTCACGCCTCTCCCTTTCCTCATCTCTTGTGAGTCGCCAGACAGGTCCACTAAAGGTACCTGTTGTCTAAGGTGTCCGTTGAGAAGGGGAAGAACCAAGAAATCCCACTATGGAATTTTGATGTTGTCTTGGATGGAATGGAGGTGTTGTTGGCCTAAAGTGATTACTTGTTTTCTTTTGGAACTGGTTGCGTTCTTCTATTAGATGAGCCACATTAATTGATTCAGAAAAAGTTTTTGGTTGCTTAACACGTATATCCAAATGAATTTCATCCTTCAGCCCTGCAATAAAATAACCCACCAAAAACTTTTCTAGGAGATCATCCACTTTATGGGATAATTTCTTGAATGCCTCTTGGTACAAATTGACAGTCGAGGTTTGCTTGAGTCGCGACAACGCTTTTGACGGATACTTATAATCTGTTGGACCAAAACGATGGAGGAGAGCTTTAACAAATTCATTCCAACGTAATTGGCCCCTGTTTTTGGTATACCACTGATACCATTGAAGTGATACATTTGATGAATGAAACAATGCCAATTGAACCCATTGTGGAGCGTTAATATTTTGAAATTCAAAGTACTGCTCCGCTTTGAAAATCCATCCTGTAGGGTCCTCACCCTCGCCAGCATAGGTTGGAAAATTCAGCTTGAGGTTGGTGTGATTCCGGTCGAAATTAGAAGTGTTTGAAGCGGAAGGCCTGTCGTGCGAATTATCTCCAGCTGTAAATGGATTGACTTCCCTGTCGAGTGTGTGATTGGATTGGGCGATTCTCATTACCTGCAACTCAGCCATGACTCCCTGTAAGGCATCACTGATTTGACCAAAATTGTGATTCAATTCATTGAAGTTGGTGTCATGTTGGACAAGGGCTGACCTCAAAGCGAAACTCTGCATATCTATGAACCGGAATGGCTCTGATACCACTGATAAGGAACGAATTTGGGGAAGATAATGAAAGAAGAAGAACTGAGGTTTTGGAGAGTATTTGTTATTAATTGCATACTTCAATAGAGAAAACGTGAACCTAAATAGGCCACCACAATACAACGATAATCCAAAATAACAGGGACTCTAGTAGTGGAACTGCAGACTAGGAATGCTTTCAGCAACTCCTATTCCCACATTAAGTTATTAATTGACTAATTCAACAAAACACAAAACAATAGTAACCCACGTAAGCCCTGTACCCAGCCATGTACCCAGTCACCCACGTAAGCCATGTAGTAGAGATTTCTTATCACCATTTGACTTGAAACACTAAACATGGAAAAGCTATGAAACCCAAATGTTAATAAATCAATTGTCAAATGATAAAATTTTTTAAAAATCATTCACAAAAAAAGGATTCAAAAAAAAAAATAGCAATTAAAAAAATGAGAACCAAACTTGAAAAAACAAAATTAGAGAATGGATAATTTTGGATTGAAGGGCTAAATTGAAAAGACAAATAAATTTCATAAAAATTAAAAGATGAAACCACCAAAGAGAATGAGGACCAAATTAGAGGATGAATAATTGAATGACATGACGGAAGCAAACTTTTAACCTTCGTATGACCGCGCATACTCCACCGAAACGATGTGGCTTCTCTCATACGTCTGACTTTTTTTATAATATTTTTTAATTATTATGAGAGACTATATATGAAAATGCCCCCAAAAAAAAGCTTAATTAAATTTTGAAACTAAGGTTATCTTACAAAATTCATTGTGCTAGAAAATGTAAAATCTTTAAAAAAAAAACCTAGAGACTAATTATCTGATTTTTTACTTTTAAGGGTAGTGAAAGTATTTTACTATTCGACAAAGAAATATTTTCCCCTAATCAAAACAAAAATAACAAATGGATAACGTGTAAAAAATCATTTTTCCCCGGAGTTTAGTCTTCTAGGCTAATTTGATGAAGGGAAAAATCATCTATTCACTATTACAATTAATCGTAATTCGTGTCTAGTGCTATAGTATTTTTTCCATGCCCTATATTTCTTGTTTGTGTGTGTGAGATGGAGCAATTTTTTATTGTTCAATGCAAGAAAAAAAACTGTGAATGTTGTTAATGTTTTTTTCTTTTTGGTTATCGAGAAAAAAATTAATTGTAAACTAAAAAGTTAATACATGTGTTCAAAATAATAAATCAAGAATTATACATGCAAATTTCTCTTTCTTTGAATTTGACTTTTCTATTATAAATTTAACCAATAACTCATTAAATTTGTCACAAAAGGATTAAATTAGAAGCAAAATCAACAAAATTTAAAATTATTTTTGCCAAAACAATTTTCCATTACAAATTTCACTAATAACTCATTAAATTAGCCACAAAGGATTCAATAAAAAAATTAAAAAATTAAATTTGATTTTACCAAACCGTAGAGATTAGTTATATAGTATTAGGATTCAATATAGCTTAGTTAGGAATCTCAAGGAGCTTGTTTATATAGTATTAAGATTCAATATAGCTCCTTATCGTATATAAAGATCAAAATATTTTAATTCAATCATAATATTAAAAAAATAAATGTAATCTATATAAGATAAGGAGCTATATTAAATTCTAATACAAACTAAATTTTTTATTTACTAATAATCATGTGAATTTCTAAATAAGCTAAATGACTTGATTAGTTTTATCTATAAAGAATTCTCATTTAGAATAGGATTCAACCTATTAGTCATTTTTGTTAATTTAAACTCTTGCAGTCTAGTTCCTTGATCGATTAATATTTTTCAAACTTAGTTGATTATATTATTTATGATCGATTTCAGCCTTTATTTCTTAATTTAAACATGTTCTTGACATGTAAATATTTATTTTTTATATAAACACATTATTTTATAATTCATTCATTTTTCATTTTATGCTAAAGTTTGTGTTTGGCTTCTTCTTCTTTTCCCTGTACCTAGTCATGCTTAATTAATTATAGGTTTTGAATTTTATGTATCTATCTATCTATCAATACAAACATTAATTTGGGTTGGTTAATTTAAAAATTCTTGTTGTTTAAATTGAAATGATGTGGCATGTTTTGACTAGCCATGTGCATGGAACAAGTATGGACCTTATTACATGGATAAGTATGTGTGTGTGATACATGGACCTTGTTACATGGATAAGAATGTGCATGAACAAGTATGGACCTTGACAAGAAAGAATACAATGTATTCTTTGTTGAGAATTTTCTAAGAATTAACTACTTCCCTTACCTCCTTCACTGTTATTAACTGCTACATTAAATAAATTGAGATTCCCTCACCTCCTTCACTATCATGAACAATATGAAATAACTATGAAGGGTGCAATTAAACTAATTAAGTTCTGAATTTATTTTTTAAAAGTCACTAGTTTGAGTCCCATAAATTTTAGAACTGCTGAAGGCTTACATGGTCGTTAATTTCAAGACCCGAAGGATTAGTCGAGGTGCACGCAAACTGATCCGGACAACCATATTAATAAATAAAACAAAAAACAATGCCAGCTAGTTTTTTTTTTAATTCCATCTTTCATTTTTCTGTATTGAATCTTTGATGAATTTTTTTTTTATTTCATCCTTCAAGATTTGATTGATTTTAAATTAGTTTTCATTATTTGTTTTAGTTGTTATTCAATGAGGTTATCACAAACTCAAGCAAACATATCGGCTTTCAATTGGTGTTTAATTTTGCGAGCATTTATTGTTATCATATTATTAGATAGAAAAAAAAAGAGCAAAGTTGTTCAATTCCATAGAGTTCATGATCTAATTTATTGGTTTGATAGGTTATGCTGCGAAACCATAATTGATCTAATATTTTGCCGTTTTCATATTAAAAAAAATTATCTTGAAATTTTTTTAAAATCAAACCATGTTTTTCACATGTTATTTAGTTTGTTTTTTGATCTATGTTAAGCTAATTGGGTTGCTTTGGGATAACTTTTATATGGATTAATTTTAAACTTGAATTATGGTAGGAGTTGGAATGGAAAAATTTAAAATTAACTTATTAGGTTAGGTTTGGTTAGGTTTAATAATAATGTTAGATAATTCCTTGCTGTCTACACTTTTTTTTTTTGGACTCAACCTTCAATGTAGCGCGGTACATTAAAGTATTCTAACTCTTATTCTTTCAAAGAAATGTTCAATCTTTAATCGTTGAACCAGTACAAGCATGCAACAATAGAAATATTAGCGTGCAAATATAAAGTTGTAAATAAAAGCAATGACAAATATTTTCTGTAATCGATTGCTTAGTTACATGTATTATTATTATATTTATATAATAAATATTTATGATTAATAAACACTTAATTTATTTTTAATATTTAAATTAATAAATTTAATATTTAATTTATGAATAGTAAGTTAGGTCTCTACAACACACAAAAACTATATAAGTCATAAAATAAAAAGTTAACACTTTAGATATAATAATCTCTCTTACCTAAATAGAAATTTAGATGATTTTTCACTAGTGGTTCGTGTGTATTAACATTGAAGACTAAACAATTTAACGGTTTGTGGTTCGCAACAACTTAACATTTACAAAATTATTCAAAATTGATGAAAATCATATATTCAAATAATAAATTTCTAAATAATTCTAGATTTATTTAGCAGAATTTTAAAAACTCTTAAATAATTTTATTTTATTATTTTTAATCCGTGTATTAAATTTCAAAAACCAACACATCCTTAATTTTATATTTTTCTTTCACAATTTAAAAAAAAATTGAAATTCTTTCGTTAGTTAAAGTTAAAAATAAAAATCAAATTAAAAAATTATTAGCTTTCTTAAAGGATCAATCAGGCCAGCAAAGTACTTTATTTTTTTCCCAGATCATGATGTTTTTCTATAGATATGTTGCTCTATCTATTAACTCTTATTTATGGTCCAAAAGTTTATGAAATATAGGTGGTGATTGATTCAACAAGAAAAAAAAAAGTATTTTTTTGGTGAGAATTTTCCAGGAATCATGTAACAATACAAATATAAGCGTGCAACAAGTTTTAATGTGCGGTAGAGAATTCTTGATGAAATAATAAATAAATAAATAAGTATATTTTAATCTATAGTACCATAAGAAATTGGTGATGGAATTACTTTTTCATCAATATATAATTACCTACAAATTGACAGAAAACAATTATGAAATGAGACTTGAAAAAAATTCTAAATTTTATTTAAATAATTAATGATTATATGTGATGTAAGATAAAAATGATTTAATAAAGCAAATACAATCAATGCTATAACATTTAAAATACAATATTCTTGATGAAAAGATAATAATTACACTGAGAAACTAATCATTAAAAGGTTAAGTCAAATCATGTATAACTTTCCAAATATTTGAGGAATCATGGCATGTTAGTAAATATTGCATATGATTTTCAAATATAAATCAATTAATTTGTTGAATTAATAATAAATTAAATTATTTAATTTATTTAATACTATTTTATTTAGAATTGTGATTTATATTTGGGCTAACTTATTAGAAACTTAATGAGTCACACATATTAAGAACTGTTGCTCAGAAATTAAACTTTGATGATTAATCAAGTGTGACTTGATTATAAATAAACTTTAAAAACTAAGAACTAAAATGTAATACAAGGGATTATAATTTTAGATCTAAAAAAATCAAGTATGAACTTGATTGAATAAGTTTATAATATTGTCCTTAAATAATATGTGGTATTTTTAGGGGTAAATTAATATTTTATCATTTATAGGGTTATCAATTTTTTCTATAAATAGAATGATATACCTCATATTTTATATATAGAGATGTAGCTAGGTTACACAACATATGATATAAAGAAACACTTGAAAATACAGAAAGAAAAGGAGCCAAAAATTAAGAAAGAGCTAGAACATAAACGCACAATGTATTGAGTTTTCCAAAACGCACACACAACAAAAATGATAATTTTAAATTTTTTAGAATTCTCAAGGATCTTGTTAGACAGAATTATAGTTGTTTAGGGTTTATAAAAACATTACTTGAAGATTAGATGTTCTTCTTGACTTTGAATAATTATTTCAAGGATAGGTTGTTAGAAAACACAAGTTGTCCAACTCTCCAGCTTTCAAATGGCAAAATATTAATTTTTCCCTTAAATAATATTAATGTATTATTTTAGGATAATTTTAGAAATTTGTTCCATCAAGTCCCTATTTTCTTTTTTCTAGGTCTAAAAATTGTAATCTCATTTATTAATTACATTCTAGTTTTGATTTTTTAAAATTTATTTACAATGAAGTCACACCTGGTTAATCGTTCTGACTAGTGGTTGTTATGTGTATGACTTATTACGTTCTTTAATATGTTGGTCCAAATATAAATCATAATCTTAAATTAAAAAAAATTAAAGAATTTAATTTATTATCTATTCAACAATTGAGTGATTTATATTTAAAGATCAAGTATAATATCTAGCAACCTGTTATAATCCCCCAAATATTAAAAATATCATAACGTGTCTTTAAGATCAAAGCATAACACTCCCTATATAAGATAACTTAATGATTTCAAATCTAACGATCACTTACACAACTAGCATGTGAGCCTTTTCATAGATATATGTGATTGTTCTATATGAAATTCTCTTATGGGTTAGTTTAGTATATATGTCATCTAACAAGCACCTGCATATTAGTTCTAGGTATCCAACATACCTTAGTTTATGAGAGTAGTTGTTTTCTTTCATAAATGAATGAACATAATATGCATCGATCTCAACAGCTTTAATTAATATATAATCTTAATAGAACATTGACAAAAAAACATTTAAAAATAATGCTTTGATACAATAAGAATCTCATAATTATAATAACTTTATAATTTCATATGCAAAACATTTTCGTTCCATAGTTTTATTTTTACTTTAGATCCATTAATCAAACATTAGATTTATTAATCAAATATAAATGAATATTAAATATAAAGAAAGCCTTTAGTAATAATAAATATATTTTATTATTACAAGGTATATTCACTAACACAATGATCTCTCTCTTCTGAAAGAGTTTTATGCCTTGTTTGTTTGCAGGAAAACAAATTCCTGGAATTCATTTTCCTCATTTTCCCATGTTTGGTAACAATATGGAAAACTAGTCAAAGAAAAGTTAATTCCGGTCAAAATAAAAAAGTAATTTTATCAAAGGAAAGTGTTTTCCTTCTGATAAGGAAAGGAAAACACTTTCCTTTCTTTCATTGCACCCATTTTCTCAAATCACGGTCTCTCTCTCTTTTCAAAAATAATTGGAAGCAGGAACAATTGAAGCATTTCTCT
>Ga0325405_1007766_pt1 | contig 10772 bp, 6 predicted proteins | sample PopdelMetagenome_21_FD_205663 | JGI IMG/M metagenome (GOLD analysis project Ga0325405, IMG submission 205663) | Populus deltoides microbial communities from Bellville, Georgia, United States - Xylem-Control-R2 | ecosystem: Host-associated > Plants > Phyllosphere > Stem > Wood/Secondary xylem...
TGTGGATATCCGGGCCAGCTTACACATAACTAGATTAATCCCACCGGCCCTGAAGTTAACCATTATGTAAGTCTCCAGTGACTATAAGGTTTGTGGAACTCAAACCAGTGATATTTAAAAAGCAAATCTAGATTTGATTTTTTTATAATATTGGTGGTATTGTAATAAAAATTTTGGTATGTCTCTAATATATATATATATATATATATATATTCTCTTTCCTCTTTTTTAACGTGCTATGGGGTCCCCTTTCTAAGGCCCATCAATCTTGACGTCAACCAGAACAAAGTTGAGAACTCCATCTATTTGATATATATATATATATATATATATATATATATATATATATATATATATATATATAAAACTTAATTCCTTAAAACGTCAATTAGAACAAAGTTGAGTACTCCATTTACTTGATCTGCACCTTGTCAAGAGTGTTGGATAATTTAAAAAAATTAATATGATAAGATTTTATACATGCTTTTAATTAAAAAAATTTCAATAATAAATTTAAAAATATATGCATATATTTAATTAATAAATCAAGAATTATTTGTGTAATTTATAATGTTTAATTCCTAACTAACCAAAGTTAATCAATCAAACTCGTGATTCAATTTCAATTATTTTTTTATAATATTTTATTTAATTATATAATAAAAAAATGGACACTTGTAAAATTAAAAATCAACTAAATATCAATACGTCTATATGAGATTTTGATAAATTTAAACTTATAAATAGAAAAATGAAAAAATTCTATTTTTTTAAATAAAAAGATGAAAATAAAAAAAATTAAATAAGAAAAATTAATAAAAATCTATTTGCCAAGGATAACATTGGAAATAAAAAAAAGAAAAGAAAAAAAAAGCCTATTAATGTGGCCCTGGTTCGCCTTGCATGCCTGGGCCTCCAATAAAAAGTTCTGGCGCACAGGACTAAGGATAAGTTTTATTTTTTATGGGAGACTTATTGTTCATCTTTATGTTTTTGGAAAAATTAAAAGCAAGAAACATGTTGTTTGCTCTAACCAAATTATGGTGATATTTTTTTTATTAATATAGATATTTAAATTAGTTTTTTTATTAAAATAGAATTGAACTCCCAGCCGTGTTGTTATTGAGATTGTAATATTATATCAAAAACCAATTTCGATCTCGAAGTATAAATTGTTGGGTAAATTAAAAAAATAATTTTATATTATTTTATAATAAATACAAAATCAAAAAAATAAAATCAAAAAATTATGTGACTTGCATGGTCACCACGTAGCTGGCTTATCTTCCTCTTGTCTCTTACGTGGAAAATTTGTAACTTGCATATCACCACGTAGTTATTGAGTTTTGGTGTGAATAATTTGCCTAAATTGAATGCTCCATCTATATTTAACAGACGCGCAATGCTGAAGTCATGCGTTGCTCTTTCTTCTCGAGGAATACTCTGACAAAAAACCCCAACTCTTATTTCATATTTCAAAGCATTTGAACATGAAAATTGAAATCACATCTAGAAGATGGATCACTCCATCATCTCCAACTCCACCCCACCTTCAAAGCTTGAAAATATCAAGTTTTGACCAGCATGGTCAGAATCATTACGTGCCTAGCTTCTACTTCTACCCAGCTAATGAAGAAGAATGTGGCGTAATCAGCAATGCAGAGAAAAGTTTGCGGTTACAGAAATCATTGTCTGAGGTGTTAACGCTATATTATCCATTCGCAGGAAGATATTCGAGTGATGAACCCTTAATTGAATGCAATGATAAGGGAGCCGAGTATTTGGAAGCCCAAGTAGCTGGCTCTCTCTCTCAACTCCTCAGCGATGAAGAGCTTGAGACCCAGTTGCAGAATCACTTTGTTCCACCAATGTTCGATCCTATTAATAGCCCTCCGCTAGTTGTTCAATTCAACAGGTTTGAGTGTGGTGGAATTGCTATAGGTGTATCTATGACACACAAGATGGTCGATGCATTCTCAGCATTTGGATTCATTACGGCATGGGCAACTGCGTGCCGAATAGGGATCGACAAGGCACGCCCTCCAAGTTTCGAATTGGGTTCGATTTTCCCACCAAGAGATGCATTTAGAATCGAGAATTGGGAACGTAAAGCTACAGCTACAAATAAGATTGTCACAAAAAGGTTTGTGTTTGATGCTGAAGCAATATCAAATTTGAAAGCTGCTGTTAGTGCCAGCGCTAGAAATAACAATTCAGAGTTGCCGAAACAACAAATCACAAGAGTCAAGGTTGTCGCGGCACTCATATGGAGGAGTTTTATTAGGGTGTCTCAAGCTATACATGGCCGAATGAGACCTTCCATCTTCAAAGTTCCTATCAATCTGCGAGGAAAGACAAACCTTCCTATACCACAGAACTCTTGTGGAAACTTCGTAGGTTGGTCAGCTTCCCATTTTATGCCCAATGATGAGGGCGAGGTGAAAATTCACGAGTTAGTAAGTCGGATCCATGATGGCATTGAACAAACTCTCACAAATTACGCGAAAGCTTCAAGTTCTGATGAATTTTTTATCATGGTGATGAACGGCTTTCGAAAGCTAGATGAAGCATTGAAGCAAACTGAACAACAAGATGTCTATTTGTTTTCTTGCTGGTGTCGGTTCCCTATGTATGAAGCAGATTTTGGTTGGGGAAAGCCCACTTTGGTGAGTAGAGGTGTGCAGGCTCACAAAGAGATGATTTTGCTTTTTGACACGAAAGATGGTAATGGAATTGACGCATGGGTGAGCTTGGAAGAAAACAACATGCTTCTTTTTAAACAAGATCCTGATCTTTTAGCTTTCACTACCTAAGAACATCATCGGTTTCTTCTTCACATGGTATATGTAATGTTGATTTGTATGTCCAGTTTGCGTAACTCGTGTTTGTAGTTGCTTGTGCTCCCTGCCTTTGAATTTGCTTTGTATGTCTCATCAGTTTTTTTTTCTTTTGTTTTTGCACTTCTACCAGTACAATTTTCTTTACTATAACTAGCTAATGTTTCTTCTTCAGTTACATGTGATGAGTATTAAAATTCAATATATTTAGAAATAAGATTGATGCATTATATATTTAATTAATTTCTTTATTCATGTAATCTGATTTATTCTCTCAATTTAAGGGATCTGATGGCTGCATTCATTTGAAGAAATGGAAAAGACAAACACGTGATCATTAAAAAAAAAGAATAGTGTATTTGTTATTTATATAGCTATTGTTTTCAAAATATATTTTAATTGAAAATATATTCAAAAGATATTTTAAAAAAATATTTTTATTATTAATATATCAAAACGATTTAAAAATATATATATAAATATTTTAACACCATAAAAACAAAGCATGGACAATGGTTATATATTTTATTAACTGATGAACATATTCTTCATTAGAAGGTTTGAAGCTCCAGAAACTTCATGTGATGCTAGAGAGTTCAAATTTTTCTAGCAGTATTTTCATTGAAAAATTGCTTGTCTTGATCATAATGTATGCCTGATTTTCTGTATTTTATTTTCTAATGTAGTAATTAAACACTATAAAAGATTGCTTATAAATTATGATTTCAGAGTTTTTTTTCTGCATGTTGAAATAAAATATCAAAATTCCAATCACTAGAATGAAATGTCACCTTGTGATCTTCAAACCCAGGACTCTAATTTTGATATAACTTGACTACAATCATCTCAAATCTCAATAGAAGGAAACAAGTACGTCCTCATTGCGGGCCACTCCCTCTACTAATTGCAGACAGCGTTGAGCTTGTGGTCTTCGCTCTTACATGCTAGGGATGAGTAATTTTACTTCGGTTTCTTCTGGTTTTAAATTAAAATAAATAATTAAATTAAGAATAATTAATTTTGATTTGATTTTTTTTTCAAACCGGTTTAAACCAAAATTATTAATCATATTTTTTTTGAAAATTAAACAAGAATTTTTTTATGATTTTCTAATTGATTAATTTAATTTTTTTAGGTTCATTTTTTTAATTATTTTTTTTTAATTTTCTCGATTTAATTAGTTATTTAGTTTTTTTTACCCGAATTTACAGCAAGGTAGATTTGAACTATACAGAGGCAGCATTCTCATTTAATGTTTGTTACATGCTTTGTTGGCGCTCTCTTTTCTGCATTAAAAAAAATCACATTTATCATTAAAATAGCGATTGTTTCCAAAAACAAATAGTTAACAAATTATCAAAAAAAAAATTAAATTTATTTTTAATATTAAAATAATCTAAAAATATAAAAAAAGCAATTTTAAAAAATATCATTTTTAAATAAAATATTTTTACACCCCAGCAATCTCTTATAGTGTTTAGTTACTATATTAGAAAATAAAATTCAGAAAATCAGGCATACATCATGATGAAGACAAAAATACTGCTAGAATATTTCAACTCTAGCATCACAGTTTCATATCCACTCAAAGAAATTAAAGAACAAAGGTCAAACTTTCTTTTTGCTTTTTCTTATAAGTCACTAAACTTCCAGCTGAGGAGTTTATATTTAGAGGGAATATATATATATATATATATATATATATATATATATATATATATATATATATATATATATATATATATAAACCTCATTAGGTTACTAGAGCTTCAAACCTTTATGTTCATCAGTTAAGGAAATATATAAACATGGTGCATGCTTTGTTTTTGCAGTGTAAAAATATATTTTTTTTAAATGATTTTTTCTTGTATTTTTAAATTATTTTGATATGTTGATGTTAAAAATAAAATAAATGTTATTTTAATAAAAATATTTTTAAAATAATTCATAGTTTAATAATAAATTTGCATTTTTGATTTTTTAATGCAGAAAAGAGAGTGCCAACAAAGCATGGACCAAACATTAAATGAGTATAACCTATATTGCCTACAATTCAAATCTACATAGCTGTAAGAATGCGGGGGTCCCTTTCCTGAGTCCCATGCTTATAATTGAATATATTCTTAATTAGAAGGTACGTACGAAGCTATAATATTGGTTTTACGGTATATTTTATGATACATGCAGTTAAGAAAATCAGAGAAAATATTTGTGATTTATTTTAAATTATAAAATAAACAGTAAAATAATAAACTAAGGAAAAATAAGAGGAAAAAAAATATTAGAGACATGAAAATTTCAATGACAATATTATCACTATTTCTTTATTACTTTTTAATTGTGCTAATTTACAAGAAAAAACTCTTCTTTTACTCCTGCGAAAATTCTGGAGAATTTCCACAAAAGCTTACAAGAGGTTGATCCCAATCATGTTTTCTTTTATAGAGTTATTGAGGTTTAGAATTTATCTTGATTTAATAAATAATGTGATTGGTAATTTGATATTTTATTTCTACATGCTAAAAAAAAGCTCTGAAATTACAATCAATGATCAATCTTTTATACATATTTTTCAACTCAAGCATACAATATGACTAGGACAAACAATTTTTTGGTGGAAAATGTACAAGAAAATTTCAACTCATATATATATATATATATATATATATATATATGAGTTGAATATATATATATATATATATATATATATCTCGACCATGTTATACCACGGGTTAAAATAGTTTTTTTCTAAACTTAAAAAAAATATTGACTATAAAGAATTTTTGAGTAGTATTATTAAATTTAATCAAGCAATTCAATCTTGAAATCTCTCAATCTAGCTTTTTACGTAACTCGAGTTTTGAATTAAACTATGTAAGAACTGATTCAAAATGAATTATTCAATTTAATAGATTAAAAAAATTGAATAAGCAATAAAACATGACATAATTTTTTAAAAAAATTTAAGACGATAAATTATTTTTTATATTGAGATGATTTCAGATTGGATCGACCTCAGTCACCCTACAACCTGGGTCATAGAATTCAATGGGTTTAATAGCTTTTTTTTATTTTTATAAATTATTTTTATTTAATTTTATGATAACATTAGATGCTTTAAAAATCGAGTATCAACCCTAAAAAAGATATTTATTTGAGATCATGATAACCTTATAGAAAGTAGAAAAAAATAAATCATAAAATCCATTTATCAACCAATCTGATATTGAATAAAAGTGAAATAAAAAAAATAGAAAAATTAGAGTAGAAACTAAAAAAAAAATATTAGGTTTGATGAATAAATTCACTAAACCCATGACTTGGGTAATCCGAGTCAACATGTCAGACCCGCAAACCAGGTAATGGACTCCATTGGAATTTATAACTTGTTTTTTAAAACTATTTTATTTAATTATATGATAATAAAAATAGATGATCGCAAAATCAATCGTTAAACCAATATTAAGACTTTTTTTTAAAACTATGATAACCTCATAGAAAACAAAACGAAACAAATTGTGAAACTCAATTCTCAATCAGTTTAATATCAAATGATGAAATTGAAAAAAAATTATAAAAAATAAAAAAATAAAAGTTAAATTGTCATACATGTCAACAAGCCTATGGACTTTCTAAAATTTAATAACATGTTTTTTTCTGAAATTTTTTGTTAACTATATCATAAAAAGATAAATAGACGATCATATAATCGAATTCAATTAGAAAAAAATACCCCGCTAAACCCACAAACAGTAGCAACCAGGGTTATCTTGTCAAACTCACAAACCGGGTTATTGACTCTATAAACTTTAATAATCTAGTTTTTTAAAATTATTTTTATTTAACTAATTTTTTAAAAAATAAATCATATTGCAATACTGAATTTTTCAAATACCAACTTTATACTGAGATATTTTTTTAATACTGTAATAACTATATAAAAACAAATTAAAATAAATTATCTATTCTAAATTTTTATAAACATATTATAGAAGGACTAAATTATATATATAAAAATCAATAACCAAAGGAAAAAAAAAGAGTCAAAATGCAAAAAAAAAATAAAAATAACCACCACTATAAAATTACTATTATAAGAGCTAATGGATATAGAAAAGTATTGTTTTTCTCTTATCTTTTAGCTTTATTTATAATTTATAATATCTATAGTAAAAAAAACTCTTTAATTTACTAGAGCTTCAAACCTTCTAATTAAGAACATATTCATCAATTATAACCATGGGGGACTCAGGAAAGAGACCCTGTACTATTGGCCGTTGTCTCTAATAAAAGCATACAGCGTTGAGCTTGTGGTCTTCATTCTTACAGCTAGGTTGATTTGAATTATAGGCAACATGTATACTCATTTAATGTTTGTTCCAAGCTTTGGTGGCACTCTCTTTTCTGCATTAAAAAAAAATAGCACATTTATTATTAAAATAGCGATTGCTTTCAAAAACTAATTATTAAAAAAATATCAAAAAAAAAATTTTTAAAATTATTTTTAATAGTAAAATGATCTAAAAATACAAAAAATAATCAATTTTAAAAAATTATTTTTTAAAAAAATATTTTTACACCCCAGCAATATTTTATAGTGTTTAATTACTATTAAAAAATAAAATTCAGAAAATTACGCATACATAATAATATTAGAGTTTTATCATTGTTAGATAAAATTTTAGTCAAGGAGGAATCTTAGTTAATGTAGAAATTCTTAATGAAGAAGAATTTATAATAAATTAGTTTATTAAAATTATTGTTTAATTATAATATTGGATTTCTTATTAGATTAAGATTTTTTGAGTAGTTTAAATTCCTTGATGTCTTAAGACTTGAGGTCTATAAATAAACTTTTAATTAGAAATATAATTTACAAGTATAGAAAGATACAGAGAAGAATTAAAAAGATATAACTTTTGAGAAAACACTTAAAAAAAACATCTTTTCTCTTAATTTTTTTTAATTTTTACCTTTATTTTTATGTTTGTTTATATAAATTACCTACCACACTTTATCATTTTCTTCTAATAAGAGATATCAGAAATTATATTTAATTATTTAATATATTCAATCCAAACTTCTACAATGTTCTTGTTGTTTTTTTCCATTAATGTATATTTTTTTAATTCTTTCAATTTTTTATTTTGTATATTTATGTAGGGTTTTATGTCTTTTATTTGATATTTTTCTACTTAAAGAAAAAATATACACATTTTTTAATTTATAGAATTTGAGATTCACCAAAAAAATCCCATTTTCGGAAACTATTAAAAAACGCAACCTTACATCGGCTTGCTGCATTTTAAAAAAATTAATAAATTTTTTTTGGAAATTAAACTTAAGAATTAAATCCAAAAACTCAAGGAAGGAAACATGCTCGTAGAACACTGTATTTTAAAACTAAAAAAGCATGGACCAAACATTAAATGTAGATCCTCATGCTTAAATTCCGGATTCCAAATCAACCTAGCTGTAAGAATGAAGAACACAAGCACAACGCTGTCTGCATTTATTAGAGGCACCGACAATAGTATAGGGTCCCTTTCGGCCCATGGTTTTATATTTTCTAAGTGGTGGTTCGGTAATTTGTTTGTTTAAAAGTTCTTTTTTTTTTTTTGGAAAATAGTTCTTATAGAAATTAGATTTCTGAAAAATTAATTTTTATTTTATTTTATGTTAGCACTCTCTTTTCTGCATTGAAAAAAAATAGTGTATTTGAGAATGAAGACCACAAGCCTATATGCAATTATTAGAGATAACAACATATATATATATATAAACGTTATTACTCAAAAGTCAATAAAAATACATGTTTTTAATTATAAAAATTTCAATAATAAATTTAAAAATATATGCATATATTTAATTAATAAATCAAGAATTATTTGTATAATTTATAATATTATTCAAAAATTTCAATAATGAATTATTTGTATAATTTATTTCAATAATATTTGTATAATATATATATATATATATAAACGTTATTACTCAAAAGTCAATGAGAACGAGGTTTATTGCTCCACTAGCTAGCTATGTATGGTGATTAGCAGCGGGTACTCCATCTATTTGATATCATAAAAAAAAAAAAAACTTAATTCGTCAATTAAAACAAAGTTGAGTACTCCATTTATTTGATCTGCACCTTGAGTTGGATAATTTAAAAAATTAATATGATGAGATTTATACATGTTTTTAATTATAAAAATTTCAATAATAAATTTAAAAATATATGCATATATTTAATTAATAAATCAAGAATTATTTGTATAATTTATAATATTATTCAAAAATTTCAATAATGAATTATTTGTATAATTTATTTCAATAATATTTGTATAATATATATATATATATATAAACGTTATTACTCAAAAGTCAATGAGAACGAGGTTTATTGCTCCACTAGCTAGCTATGTATGGTGATTAGCAGCGGGTACTCCATCTATTTGATATCATAAAAAAAAAAAAAACTTAATTCGTCAATTAAAACAAAGTTGAGTACTCCATTTATTTGATCTGCACCTTGAGTTGGATAATTTAAAAAATTAATATGATGAGATTTATACATGTTTTTAATTATAAAAATTTCAATAATAAATTTAAAAATATATGCATATATTTAATTAATAAATCAAGAATTATTTGTATAATTTATAATATTTGTACCTAACAAATTGAAGTTAATCAATCAAACTTGTAATCTGATTTTAATTATTTTTTTATAATTTTTTATTTAATTATATGATAAAAAATTAAATACTTACAAAATTAAAAACCAATTAAATATTGATGCATCTATATGAGATTATGGTAAATTTATAAATATCAAAATAAAACAAATTATATTTTAATATCAAAAGATGAAAATAAAAAAAAATTAAGTAAAAATAATAATAAAAAATATGTTTGTCAAGGATAAAATTGGATATAAGAAAAAGAAAAGAAAAAAAAAATAGAAAAAAAGCCCTAGGAATATGGCCTAGTTGGTCTTGCATGCATGGGCCTCCTCCAATAAAAAGTTCTGGTGTGCTGGACTAAGGCATCCATGTGCCTTAGTTTTTTTTTTTTTTTTAATGGAATAGATAATTATTTGTTTATTTTTATTATTTTGAAAAATTAACATATTTTCTGATCAGATTACAGTGACCACTACCATTAAAAAATCAGGACATAAGTGTTTTACTTCTAAAAAATTTATTTTCAAGTATTTTTAGCCTAAAAACACTACAGCAATCCAAATAAATTTATTTATGTCTTCAAATAACTTATAAAAAAATAAAAAATTACAAATTTATCATAAACCCAAAAACTCGTAGGTCTGATTTTTTAGAAAATCTGAAGGTGGAAGTAGAACTTAGTGAAACTCTTTCTATAAAATAATATTTATAGGAACCAAAATGATTTATTTTAATAATCATAATTATTATCAATAGATATTTTTCTCTTCTACCACTAGAATTTCATACAGCGTTGAGCTTGTGGTCTTCATTCTTATAGCAAGCAAGGTTGATTTGAATTATAGGCAACATCGGTCAAACTCATTTAATGTTTGGTCCATGCTTTGCTGGCATTCTCTTTTCTCCGATAACAATCTGGTAATAATTATTTTTGAAATATTATTTAATTAAAAATGTATTAAAATAATATATTTTTTAAAATTTATTTTTAATATTAATATATCAAAATAATTTAAAAATATATATTATTTTAATACATTTTTTCTATCTAACTGCTGCTTGGATTATAACTTTATGGAATTTTTATTAGAGAAATTGGAAGATTTCCCTAATAAAAAATCTTACACAGCCGTAATTAATTTTAACCTTCAATTAATCCTAGCTAAAAAGTGAAACAACAAAATGCTAAGCGATTACATAAAAAACAAATTAAGAGAGTGACATGAAAAGACAACACATTAATTATGAGATA
>Ga0325405_1007769_pt1 | contig 10769 bp, 13 predicted proteins | sample PopdelMetagenome_21_FD_205663 | JGI IMG/M metagenome (GOLD analysis project Ga0325405, IMG submission 205663) | Populus deltoides microbial communities from Bellville, Georgia, United States - Xylem-Control-R2 | ecosystem: Host-associated > Plants > Phyllosphere > Stem > Wood/Secondary xylem...
AAAAAAAATAAAAAACAAATCCTAAAAAAACCTAAAAAGTCATTAAAAAAATCATGGGCATGATAAGTGAGCCAGAGACAAGGCAGCAAGCCTGAGTCTTTATTTTTTTCACTTTTGATAATGGGTTCTTTAAAAAGAAGAAGAAGAAGAAGACAATACAGAGTCTCAATCTCATGATATTGGTATTACACACAAGTAAGAACGTGTTTGTTTTTGTGTAATTTTTGTTCTTGAGGCTATTTAAATCAAATCAATCACGGTTTAAAGTAATTTTTCAAAATTTATTTTTTTCAAAACTCAATCCTAAAAGCTAAAAAAAAAAACCCTCTGGATAATGAGCTCTACCACAAACTCGAAATTGTTAATCAAATGATTAAAAAGATATATCAACATGGTTATATAAACACAGTTAAACTGGTTTCCCATCTTTTAGCTGTATTTTTAATTTTTAATTAGCATGTCAATATCTTGATTTTTTTATTGGAATAGTTCTGAAAAATATTTTATGTTTTAGTCAATGCTAACATAGGCGGAGGATTGGATGTCTGACGATTGTTCCACACACCTTAACAATGATGAGGTGTGGCGTCACGGATACCGTTATATGATATGGCTCTCGTCTCCAATAGTTCACCATGGTTTTTTCCTTTTCTTTTTTTTTTCCTTGCAATTTTCAATTAGTCAAATATATTAAAATATTTTTTTTTATTTTTAACATAATACATCAAAAAAATAATAAAATATATAAAAAATTATTTTGAAATAAAAATAAATTAATTTGTTTTTTTAAAAAATACCTTTCAACCACACACAAGAAGGGTAAAGTCACATGCAAATAATGTTGATTAGTTGGAACAGAATACCCCCATCAATCAAATTATCCAATCAAGAGCAGCATGCAAAGCAAGATTAATTTTCAATCAACTACAAGAAAAGGACAAAAGATTATGATATTTTGATATGTTTTTACTTGCTATATTTTAATAATTTATTTTTAATATTCGTATGTGATATGGAAATTCACACAAAAAAAAATGTTTTAAAATAAAAAATTTAATTTTTTTAAAAAAAATACTCTTAAAATACAAAAACAAAATTTATCCCGGTAGTTAGTTAAACCGCATTTTTCATACAATCCAACTAAAATCAAAGCTCCTTTTACACTTTAGCGTGGCCAACTGGGAACAAATTAAGATCTTGTGGATTTTCTTTAGCATTCAAACAAAATCCAAAGCAAGAAAAAAAGGAAGAGAGAGAGAGATGAGTGGTTGTACCAGCATTGTGTGGAGAAAGAATCCAGAGAGAGATAATAGCAGAAAATCACACACAAAAAAAAAAAAAAAAAAACTACTATGATATCTGTCCATTAAATATTCCTTCCCCTGCAAAAACATATACACTTGCTCCCTTACCTACTCAAGAAAACCTACGGCACACAAACTCCTCACTTTCACCGCCAACTCCTCTACCTCTCATACCTCTCTCTCTCTCAATCTCTCTCTCTCTCTCTACACAGCTACTAGCTATATAAAAAGGGCTCACACACGTATATGATGATGCGAAGACTAGCCCCCAACAACTGAAAACTAGAACGGTATAGGCAGTGGTCCAATATTCTTTCATTTTGACCATAAATGGAGATCATGGAATCAGGTGCTGTTGATACACAACATCAGGAAGAAGAGAAACATCAGCAACAAAAGGAAGAAGAAGGAGAAGAGAAACATAAGCAACAAAGGGACCAGGAGGGGAAGGAAGAAGAGAAACATTTTCATGTCCTGGCAGTGGATGATAGTTTTATTGACAGGAAGCTTTTAGAAAGGCTGCTTAAAGTATCTTCATACCAAGGTATCATGGAATTAATAAACCTTCTCTCCCACGCTTCTGGGCGAGAGACTGAGTGAGCTTGTTACATAATTTATAGTACCATTGATATAAGTTTTTGTGCTTTTAACCCAACTTCTAATTGAATATTTGGTCTATCAGTTTCATCTTGAAGATATTGTGGATCCATGTTCATATTGTTTTGTACTCGTTGCAGTGACATTTGTGGACTCTGGGGATAAGGCTTTGGAATATTTAGGTCTCCTTGATAGCATAGACAATGTCAATGCAACCTCTTCTTCTTCGTCGTCCCAATCACCACAACAAGAGGTGAGGTTGTCTTAGTTATTCAAGCTCCCCCCCCCCCCCCCCGATCTTCCCCCCTCTCTTTCTGATTCCAAGTGATCTGATTCCTCGAGGGGAGTAAAGATCAACTTAATATGCATTTCAGCCAACCTGTATGATCACATATATTGAGCGGAGTATATGCTGAAATATGACCAGGACTTGGTACTAATATATTTATAGTAGCATTTATTTCGTTGGAACCAGTGCTACAATTCATCCTTTGAATGAAAACCTGAGCTGTCATGCATGGATACCTTTCTGAGACTTTTTTAAGTTTGTGGTTCACAATCTTTTCATAAGTTTTTCTCCATCATTTGTCAGAAAGTTAATTCAGATGATCGTTTCATCTTTTCGAGGTGAAGTGTTTGTGAAATTCTGATAGTTAATTTTAATTAATGCCATCAATTTGTTGTAGTGAATTCATCACTAGTCCACCTGGAGAGATTTTCAGATATCCAGGAACTAGCTTAACTAGGTTTTGGATGCTAGCTGTGGAAGAAATATATATATATATATAGGTGATTAAAGAAATGCACATTTTATATATTAACCATGATTTTAAGCATTAATACTACAAATTTCATGTAAGGAAAGCTCAAATGGGCCACGCATTCAAGAGTTCAGCTAGAGCTCTATTCAATGCACTTGATAACCCGTGACAAACACATAGAAAGAAGTGGAGCTTCTGTTGTGCTTAACTTAGATGTATACTATCGCGCGCGTGTGAAAAGCTGATATGGGTACTCTTTACAAGTTGAAATTAGCTAGCTTCTAAAGTTTCCTGGTCCTTTTTTCCCATCTTTTCACTGCTCTTTCTTCAATGCCTCTTTTTTTTTTTATCTTTGAGCCATGCACTGAAACTTGATCTAGAAGTTGGGAATCGTTGAAACTTACCGATTCCTTATGTTATATTCTTTCTGATTCTTCTTTTGGTCCCTGTGGACAATAAATGTTCATACAGTGTTAATTTCTTTTTTAATCTTTTCTGTCAAATCCAGGGGATGAAAGTAAATTTGATCATGACTGATTACTGCATGCCTGGAATGAGCGGTTATGATTTACTCAAACGAGTCAAGGTAATATCACCGTATAATCACTAAACTCGCCGCCATCTCTTCTCCTGGGTGTCTTTATTATAATTCGAAGCATATATATGCATGGAGAATGAATGATGCTATTAAATAATCAACAGCATTGCATCCTTACCATGGCTTGAAATATCAATAGCAATCTGGACATAGACTCATAAGGTGTAGAGCTAGCATCTACCACAAATGTTCTGGCACAGAATCTTACTGACCACATAAAAGGGTATAGCCGAGCGTGTATATTTTAATCAAATAGTAATTTACCCTTTTTGCTTACATCTGCAGGGATCTTATTGGAAAGATGTTCCAGTGGTGGTTATGTCCTCAGAGAATATACCGTCCAGAATTAGAATGTAATCGTAACTTTCTTATAATCCCTTTATTTTTCCATTTCTTATCGACTAGAAGGAAAAAAATGTTAAGCATCTCGAATATCTTTCCTTGTAGGTGCTTGGAAGAAGGAGCAGAGGAGTTCTTATTGAAGCCACTGCAATTATCAGATGTTGAAAAACTTCAGACTCACCTTCTAAAGTCGCTTGACAAGTACTCTTCCAAAAGGATTGATGACAACAGTTTTAATACTGACAGCAGCAACATTACTGTTAGCAACAAGAGCAACAGCAACAATATTGTTAGCAAGAGGAAGGCATTGTCTCCAGAGATTGAGGACAGAAGACCTAAAATGAAAGGATTGGCTGTTGTATAGGACAAAGGACTAATAATATTAACAGATATACGACCTATTTTTTGATAAATGGGTTGCTTATATATCTAGCGTGTGGCATGTATCATTACTCGGTGTTTTATCGGATAATATGAACAACAAGTTATTATACTGCTGATCACATCCACGTGCAATTCATAAAATATATATTTATGAAACGAGCAGGATGTTTCGTTCCCAGATTTTGTCTTTCAAACCCGGTTTAAACAATCCATTTTCAGGTGCAAGTGCTTGCGCTGCAATGGAAACTCCATAGCCATTGCCTTCTGGACTGCTGAAAGTTTAAAAAAAAAAAAATGTTGGAAGCATAAATTTTTTCTTTTTTACACTTACAGTTATATTTATTAAATCCGGCCGGGTTCATCCGATCAAAAAATTAAATCTCAAATTCACGGGTTGATATAAATTAATTTAAAAAATATTTAAGCTGTTAATATAAAATATTTTATCATACATATTGTTTTATTTTTTTAAGTTAAAATATTTAAATAAAAAAATTCTTATTTGTATTGAAAAAACACTTTTTTTTATAATATAAATAATAGCCTTAAACTGTAAAGTTTTATGTGAACTCATTTTGCTTTTAGAATCTTTGATTGTAAAAAAAAATAAAAAATAAATAAATGTTGGAAGCATAAAGCTCTTGGAAAAGGAGCTATAATACTTTTGAGAAAGTAAATCACTAATGAATAGCCAAAATCACAAAGAATGTTAAATTGTAAGTTGGAATGGTTACAATCTATCAGTATTATTGACAAATTCACACCTAAAAAAAATATGATAAATTTATTTTTAATAAGTATAAAAAATCTTAATAACTTTTCTGTTTTAGATACATTTAAAAGAATAAATATGCCTCGAGAAAAGGTTTGGCAGTGTGACAAGTCTAATTATACAAAAATTTAGTAGTGTAATAAGCCTCGAATATGCTAAGTCTAGCACTAACCCAAACGTGTTTGGGTTTCACAGTATCTCCAAGAGAAAAGAATCATAATTTTTTTTTTAATCCTATTAGAAATAAATTTATCACATGTCCGAACATGCATGTAATTACTGGAAAAGGTAGATGTCATAATAATAAGTGCTTGCTGAAATTACCTCACAAAATATGACATGAGTAGCAAAATACAATAAGAACTAACTCGCAAGATCATCCCCTTCAGATGGAAATCTATGATCGTAATCACATGCTGTGCACATCGAAGAAGGTGAAGCAATGTTAAGCAGCCGCTTTTAAACTAAAAAATACATCTCCTATGATGTATTTAGGTTAGAAACCAATTTCCGACTAAAACCCATGAATTAATTAATTGTGAAATCAAGAACATGGAATTTTACCACTACCAAGTCGACATGTTATTGTGAAGAATTATGGGTTGCATTTCATAACATCTATTCAACGAGCTCGCATTTATAGCTCCAGAAGTTACCAAAAGCCATAAGAATTACACCAACAGGAGGGCAAGCATGAAAAAGGAGATAATCCTTCGTCACCGAAGATTCACCACCAAAACAAGTCACTACCCAAATCTAGCCCAATACACCTTGCTTAAAGGGGAAGGGGAATGGGGGAGAAGTATTTATTGTCCTATGACAAACTATATTTTTCTAAGATATAATGGATAAATGTAAAATAAACCAAACTACTAGGGGTAATTTTCCCTATAAAATATCAAGCAAATCAATTTTAAGTTTATGTAAACAAACAAATTAGCTAGAGAATTAAATGAAACTTATATCATCAATCCTCAAACTCGCTTCATCTTGTACAGTTTGACACGAGTAGGAGGGTGATAGGGTCTTGATCACCATTTCTTTAGGCTAACCATCGATATGATTCAACAGCAATCAGTATGCATATGCAGGTAAACTCCCCTGGCCAAATTCACGCCTCAAATCCCTCATGCGAGAGGGTCGACTTTACTAGCGATTCCAGTTTGGAAAGCGCATGAAACATGAAAATTCGGTTTTCGGTATGGAGCGATGCAAAGAATAATGACGGCGGAGTGAAAATTCTACAGCTTGGCAAAAAACAAAAAACAGGCAAAAAAGGAGTATAGAAACCAGTTCTCCCTTTGCTTATAACCGTTATTTTTCCCTAACAACGAAGGATCAGAGCACATAGTGATTATTCAGGACTAACTATGCCCAAAATTGATACATAACTAAATAGAGATGTTTTTCTCAAAGTTCATCTTTAGCTGGCTCTTGTTCTTTAGCTGGCTCTTCTTCTTTTGCAGGTTCTTGCTGGCCAATTTTATCCCTGTTCTTCTCAATGAAATCAATGATGTCTTGCTTGGTCCTATCTCCTTCATACTGCACCAACTTTCCAGTAGCTGACCTAAAGAAAATTGTGGGGAATCCTTTGACGTCGTAAGTATCACTTGGGATATCATTTGCAGTTGCGTCCTACAGGTGCCACAAAAAAATTAATGAAAACCGTATAGTCTAAATATCAAGGAAAACTGATACGCCAGAGAACCAGTGAATGTGTTGAAGGGTTTGGCTAGAAGTAATTTTCTTCGAGCAAACAAGTAGAAAAATCAAATGAAAAAAAAAAAAACAAAACAGTGAGCAGCCAATCATTGTAATGACCCAAACGTATATTATAATACCTAGTCAAAAATTTAACGAAATAACATGCATGGCTTCTTCAGACAGGAGATGAACAAAACTTACAAGCTTGGCAATAACAACATCAGCATCGCTTTGAAATGAGATAGCAACTTCCTCCAAGATTGGCGCCAATTTTTGGCAGTGACCACACCAAGGAGCATAAAACTCCAAAAAGACTGCAAAGGAGGACAAGCCGCCAAGTTATATGGAAGTCAAGTATCACCGCAGGTTATAGAGAAGAACTAAAACTATAGAAGACAGGAGAGGAAACATCCATTTAAAACATCATAAATATCACTTAAACGAGGAAGGAGAGAAGGGGTAGTTTGGGTGTGTGGCCCCCATGTGGGGAGGGAAGTCCCATTTCACATCTGATATGCATGAGACAAAAGGAGAAAACAATAAAAGGAAGAACAAAGGTGATTTTGTGTACCAGGAAATATGATCTCCCCTCTGACCAGGGGATAGAACCCAAATTCTTTTGTAAAACTGCCATATAGTTACAAAACAAGAGGGCAGAATATGGAAAGGAAAATGACCGCAATGACCAGTAACCATGCACTAAGTTTCACCTCTGTTGCCAAAACAATCGAATTAAGAAAAACTAAGGGCCGCCACAAATTACTTAGTTACTCAAACGTGTTATAATGGATGCCATAAAAACTGTTAAGATAGAACACAACCCAGAATACAAAATGAGGTACAAAGAACAGATGAGGTTCTCCTCTAATATCTCAGAGATTGAGTGCAAATAACCTAACTAATAATTTTGTGAACAACTTGTAGAACCTGGCAAAGAGGAAAAAGGTACACAGAAAGCACTTGCGCATCACTAAAATAAACAGCAACAATGCCATCCAATGGAATCATCAGGAAAGCACCAATGAATCCTAATCTAGGAATATTGCGAGGAAAGAATTAATGAACCCTAGAATCTAGCAAAGAAATTAAAAGCATACACTAGGCACCTGCACATCATTAAAATAAACAAAGATAAATTAAATGAAACCATCAGGAAAGCACAGATTGCAGTGCATACCAATCTAACAATGTAGTGGAAAAAAAGAACTGATGAAACCTACAAAACTGCAGATTATTCGTACCATTTTTTCCAGACTTGGTAACCAATTCATCAAGGCTGTCAGCAACAACAACTTTCACTGGCTCATCATTAACTTCAGGGATAGGTTCAGATTTCTTAAATGGTGGTACCTTGCCTTCCTGCACAGTATTTCAGCCAGTTTTTTACATTTCACGAAGGTTTTGCTAATTAATGACAATTGAACACAGAGACCGAATCCATTGGCCTATTGCCCTTAGACTGAAAATTAAGTACCATCATCAAGCAACTTGAAACAGAGCAAATCGTACTGAAACATTTCCTTATGAATATTAAAACACCAACATCACCTTGTATTCCTTCAACCAAGGAGCAATTTGATCAGACACCAAGTTTGCCTTCAAGTATTTCTGTCCATCAGTAGTCTGTATGACGATAAGAGGCACTTGGTCCTCTTTGAGTCCAAAATACTGTTCATCCATGCAAATCTTTCAAAAATTAAAAACATTTCGAGTAAAAAAATAGCACAAGTGTACCATGTAAAAGAAGCCTTACTAACCTGCAGGGCACCTTGACTAGCCTCAACATCTCCCAGCAAAAAGACTAACCCATCTCCTTTGTGTAGCCCAGCAACTTCTTGATACTTAGTTCTAATGGAATCGCCATTTTCACTGCTGAAGTTCATAAACAACATAGCCTGCAATTGTCAATCAGGTTCTTAGAAGATCCATAATAAATGGTATAAAAGAAGACATGAATGAAAGTCACCAACAATTCATGTGATAAACCCACCAATATTTTTCAAAAAGGAGTTTAAGTGAAATATTAATGCAAGGAATAAAAAGGAAAAGACCTTATTGTATCTGTTGGACATGGCATGACAGACTGTAATTTCATGAAGGAACGCAGAGAAAAATCTGGAATTAAGCACGTTTTGAAGGAATGAACAGAAATGATTTGGAACCTTCTTAGAAAAGTTTTTTTTTCTTGCAAGTTAACGTTCGACGCAGAAAATGGAAAATCAGGAATTCAACATTATGGTTCAAGCTATCTGTTTCCCTTTCTAACCTTCCAGGCTGTAAAGGCGAATGGAATGTAGTGGAAGGGGACTACCAAACCCAATCATCCTAAGAGTATCAATGTTTAAAGCATTGCATAATTTAGTAATTTTTAAACATGCACTTTGTAAATTATCAACACATGCCAACACTAAGAGTTCATGTTTTTATACCTTAGCAAGGGGGCTGTCAAAATATTTGACAACAAAAGGGTGATTGCTTGGGTCTTTATTGAAGAGAGTCACAATGGGAATGCTGGACTCTTCAACAAACTTCTCAAGAGCATCCACATTGAAGTCCTGCAAGCATGTGGCTTTGTTAGAAGAAACCAGTGATTCACAAGATAGTTGAAGATCTGGAAAAGGATAGACAATTTTACATCAAACCCACTGTAAATAAAGCAATACCTTAGAATCAACAAAGAGTTCATCAAATGGCTTGAACAATCTAACTAGGGGTCCAGAAACTGATGATTCCCCGCGTGGAAGGTGCTTAGCATCCAAAGTATGGCCGAATTCATAGTCAGAACGCAATTTCTCCGCTACAGCCAAAAAGTTCTCAAACTCCTCCCCAGAGAACTTTGGGAACACCCCAACCTGCAAAACCATAATAATAACTGTTCACATGCAAAATTCAGTCACAGATAAAAAAAAGAGTAAAGGGCATCAGAAGATGAACTTACAATTACTACTTTCTTGTCACCAATGAAACCAGTAGCATCATCATCTGATTTTAATTCAGCAGAAGCAGGACCACTTTGTTTCTTCAGATACTCAACAATTCCATCTGCCTCACGAGGGCCTTTGTATTCTTGAACAGACTTCCCTCCCTTTCTCAAAATTACAATAGTGGGGAATCCCTTGACGTCATATTGACTAGCGATCTCTTTATTAGCATCCTCATTCGCATCAACTTTGGCAAGAACAACTTGAGGATCATTGCTGCTCAGTATAGAAGCAGCTTTCTCATACTACAAAAGAGTATAACAATAATCCCAATTATATAACCATGATCCCAATCTTAATCAAGGCAATCAGACAATTATAAAGAAAAGTTGTTTACCTCTGGAGCTAGCTTCTTACAGTGTCCACACCTGTTAGTAAAACACAAAAGATTTTAAACTCTAACCCAAAATCAATTCCAAAAGGATTTTTCAAATTTTGATATAAAATACATCAATAGATTAAAAAAATATTAAAAAAAATTGATAACTTCATCATCAAAATTTATACAAGACGAAAAGATCACTTTGCAGTTACAAGATCTAACTTCAATCCCATTGCTAAAACCGTAATTTAAAAAATAAAAACAACAAATTACTAGATCTAACATTAGATCAAGAATCACATGATAAAGCATAAAAAAAGGAGATCCATAAGAACAAACACGATGAACCATATTTTAAAAAAAAAAAATAGTGAAAGAACCAAGAGAAAAGGGCAAACAGAATTGAATTGTAGTGTGTACCAGGGAGCGTAGAATTCGACGACGATGAAATCGTGCTTGCTAACGGTCTCATTGAAATTGGAGTGATCTAGAGTCAACACGTACTCCTTTGATTCATCCTCTCCAGCAGAGAGCGCTACAATTAGAGAGAGGAGGAATATACAAGACCAGAACGAAACCGTAGAAGCCATTGTTGGGTGGTTGAGAGGGAGTTTCGACTTTCTTCTTGTTGAAGTGGGTACAGGGTTTTATGGAGGCTTGTGAGTAGCAAGAGAACGAGACAAGCATGGAAGTAGCACGTGACATCTTTTGCAGATATTTTTATATATTTAGCTCTCGAGTATTATTTTTTTTTCTGCCTACTCGCTTTGTCTGTGGTGGCCTATCCAGGTGGATGGTTTTCATTGGTTTAGTCGCGTCATGCGTATATATTTGGTAAGTTGAATATATTAAGGTAAGTATATATCTTGTATTCTTGATTTTTCCCTAGGGGAGTAGTATGGGTTAGACTGGTATTATCTCGGTGGTGCCGCGCGTATAGATGGGGAAAGTTTCAACCAATTGAATAAGAAAACGTCAGAGTTGCAGCATTCTAAAATTGTTTA
>Ga0325405_1007770_pt1 | contig 10768 bp, 3 predicted proteins | sample PopdelMetagenome_21_FD_205663 | JGI IMG/M metagenome (GOLD analysis project Ga0325405, IMG submission 205663) | Populus deltoides microbial communities from Bellville, Georgia, United States - Xylem-Control-R2 | ecosystem: Host-associated > Plants > Phyllosphere > Stem > Wood/Secondary xylem...
TTTCCCCGGATAAAAAATTTGTACAAAAATTATTATACGAAAAACTTGAAATATTGAAAAATTCATTGTATAAGTAATCATTAAAAATAAACTTGAAATATTCTTTTTTAATTAGAATGTTTTAAGGTGATTATTATTATTATTATTATTATTATTATTATTATTTTAGCAAAATGAATTATTTACCTAGAATATCGAAAAACTTGTAAGTTATTAAATATCATAAAACTAGATGAAATATCAAAAAACTTCAATTCAGTCTAATTACACATTGTTTACTATTTATATTATCATGTACAATCCATTGTACTTAACACATTTTTAGTTTTAATTGAACTATAAACTCATTCAATGCTATTTTTATTGTTAAAAAATATCATGAACATAGAATTTCAAAAAAAAAAAAACAAATTCGATTGGAAAAATGTTATATCCAAATAAAAGAAACGTGGAAATATATTTGTATATTATAAATTAATGGAAATATCAAAATATTGTTAATGTCAAAATGTTGCATGGCACCAGGATCACATGTCATCTTCTTCCTTTTCTTCTCGCAATTGTGTTTCCATTTATTTAAAATAAATGACAAGAGAAAGGCTTGAACATGAAGTTTCTATATGTTATCAACCAGATGGTATTTCGTTTCTGTTATGGACAAAAAAAGACGAAAACTATGAATACAAATGAAAGAAGGCAAAAACAAAGATGAAAACAAATTGTGTCTGGTAGTAACTGTATTTATATATTATTTGATAATGATAAATAAAAAAAATTATTTTACCTTTAATATGTATTATTGTTAAACTTATATATTTATACAAATAATTAAATTTTGTTTTTACTTTAGATTATATTAAATGTTGAAATTCATAATATTATAATAACCTTAGTTATAAAATATAGACTACGCTAGTGGATCAACTCGGGACCTACTCGTCTCTGGGCCTAGATCAATCCAAGTTTAAGAAAAGATAGGTGAAGGATTGACCCAATAAAAAACTTGAGTTGATTCAGGATAAAACACAGGTCGACTCGGGATAAAAACAAGGGTCAAAACCTGCTATTTTTTTATAAAAAAAAAACAACTTGGTCAAAACAAAGTTGTGTTGATTCTCTTTTTAAAAAAAATTGGGTCAACCCGGGTTGACCCTCGCAATCCATGGCCTAGGCTTTCCTCCGGGTTGACTTTTGAGTCGGGTTTTAAAATTATGATAATAATCATTTTTATCCATACATTAACCCTCTTAACCCATGACATGAGCTTACCCCAGGTCGACCCTTAAGTTAGGTTTTAAAACTATGGTAATAATCACTTTTATCCTTATATTGACCCGATTCAGCCAGAGTTGACCCTCCTGATCTATGACTTGGGCATTACCCTGAGTTAACCTCCAAGTTAAGTTTTAAAATTATAATAATAACCACTTTTATTATTTTATTAACCCAAGTCAATGGTCAACCCAAAACCTTCGAGTTGGATTTTACAATTATGATAATAACTATTTTTATTCTTACATTAACTTAGATCAACAAGGATCACATATCTTACTCCAAGCCAACCCCCAAGTTGGGTTTTAAGACTACAATAATAAACTTTTTTTATTCTCGCATGTCTTAATCGGATAATTTTGAAATTGAAAGTTTTTTACAATGATATTTTACAAATAAAAAATAATACTTATTGCTTATGAAGATATATCTTATTTATACCTTCTATTTTGGAAGTACATAAATTCACTCTAAAATTGTCCTATGAATAAATTATTTTTATATCTCTATCTTTTCAACCAAACACAATTTTATCTTTATTGTCTTCATCCCTTTTATATATCCTGAGACAATAACTCAATGATACCCTCGAGTTTAATCATGATATAAATGCGAACATCTTAACATTATAAAATCAAATGAGTAAATAAGAAGACATAGAAGGGAAGTTCATAGTAATTTTATGAAATCATAGTTATTATATCTAGCTTAAAGCTTCATTCAGCTAAAATCCTAGATTAGCAGGTTTTGGTGGGTTGGTAATTTTTTTAAGCCAATAAAAAACACCAAGATTCAAATATTACTTTATGAATTTTTTTTCTCTCAGATTCTACATTTGGATCAAGTGCCTCTACAAATAGGTGAGACATCACTGAGAAGAAATCGAGGATGAAATAAAGCCAAGTTTGTCCTTGACAGTTATAGATCTTTTAGGTAGTGTTTGGTCATTGTCCTAAAAGGATGGAGACAATAGAGGCATAAATATGTTTGGTTAAAGAGATAAATATAAAGACAAACATAAAATAAATTTGTCTCTGGAATAATTTTAGAGTGAATTTTTATACTTTTAAAACATGAGGTATAAAAGGGATATGTCTCTAAAGATAATATTTTTTATTTTTTATTCCTAAAATATCCTTATAAAAAACACTCAATTCCAAATTGTCCAACTAAGACATATAAAGGTAAAAATGATTGTTGTCATAACTTTAAAACTCAACTTGAGAGTCGATCCAGGACAAGTCTCGGGTCACTGGTCAAGGCCCGAGTCATTAGTTGAGGCCTGGGGCACTGGTCGAATTGACATATGTCAGTATAAGAATAAAAATAGTTATTATCATATTTTAAAACTCAATTTAGAGGTCGACTTGGGCAATTCTTAGGTCACGAGTGACGTTGATCATTAACTTAGGTCAATGTACTGATAAAAATGATTATTATCATAGTTTTAAAACTAGAATCGAGGATCGACTTAAGACAAGGCTCGAGTCACGTGTTAGATGAGTCAACCCAGACTGACCCAGATCAACATAAAATAAAATTGGTTATTATCATAGTTTTAAAACTTGATTTGATGATCAACTTAGAGCAAGGCTAGAGTCACAAATCAAGAGGGTCGACCCAGATTAATGTATGGATAAAAATTATTATTATCATAATTTTAAAACCCGACTCGGGAGTCAACAGGGCAAAACTTAGGTCATGGGTTATGTTGGTTAACACATGTTGACCCGAGTTAACGTATTGATAAAAATGGTTATTATCATCGTTTTAAAACTCAACTTGGAAGTTGACCCAAGAAAAGGTTCAAGTCATGGATTGGGAAGGTAAACCTGATAAACCCGATTTTTTTTTTCAAAATAAATAGTCAAAGAAACCTTATATATTTTGATGAATTTTCTTTTTCAAAAAAGTTAATGGGCTTTTGACCCATGTTTTATCTTGGGTTGACTCATGTTTTTTACCGGGTTAGGTCAAGTCAATTATTTTTTCTGAAACTCGAACCAATCTAGATCTCAGGTCAACTTGCCAAGTCAGTCCTGATTTTATAACTAAGATTATTAAAATTTTATTAATTTCAACCCTCAATATAAACTAAAAGTAAAAAAATAAACTAATTATTTTTAAAAATATATAAGTTTGACAACAATACATATTAAATGTAAAATATTTTTTTATATTTTATTCTTTCTTGTCTACCATAATCAAACAATATACAAAAATAGTCACTTTGTCTTATACATCACTACTAAACACAATTTTATCTCCATCTTGTTTTATGTTTTGTCCCCTCTATCTTTGTCTCTATTGTCCTGGACAGTAAACACTACTTTAAAAATATACAAGTTTGTATGCTAGTGCTACATTGTGGAGATCAAAAAACTTTAAACGCAAAACAAAATATCAAAGTCTAAGGAAATTCCTTGGCATTGTTATTAAATCTGAAAATACAGTTTTTTTGAATTGTTCTCTATCAAGATAATTTTTTTTATTAACATATTTCTTATTTATCTTAGTGAATGCAAGTTTTTTTTTTTTAACTAGAAACATTGTTTCTGTTAAAAGAATATTCTATAATTGTCACAACAAATTAAAAAAATATATCAAAATAGTATGTTTATATTTTTATGTGTGATTGATAGTTAAAAAATCATAAATATGATAAAAGCATGTTCAAAATATATTTAAAAATTCTAAGAATAAAAATGTGATTTGAATTGAACTTTCATGAAAAAAAAAATTATGTCACATATATAATAATTGAAAATAATTTTTAAAATTCAAATAAAAATTTATAAAGCAAGGCTCACTTTATATTTTTTATTAAGCCTTTTTTTAAAAAAAGAAAAACATAGACGGCATATTTTTTTTATTGCCTCTTCAATCTCTCGAACTCACAACACCTAGGTTTACATAGGTATGTCAACTAATTGAGCTACGACATAAAGTTGTTATCATGTGAATTAAACAAGTACATTAACCTTCTTCATTGCTAATATGAACAATATAAAAAAAACACCCTAGTTCTTTTAGAAAAGTAGTATAATTATGTTACCTTTTTATCATCAAACCAATGATGTAGTAACTTTCCATCATTGTCGATCCATATCTAAAATACTAGTTTAATACAATTTTAAGTAGACATAAGCAGTTGATATGAAAAAAGTTTTTTTTTTAAAGAAAATTTACCAACATCACTAAAAGAATCGAGAGGGAATAACCCCCAACAGTAAAATATTTGATAGGGAATCACCTTTTTGCACCATTTATATAAATAGTACAAGCAGGTGACTCATTTCTATATTTTTTAAAATTTTATCCTTTAATAATTGATTAATTTTGAATTGACCTTTATAATTTATTTAATTTTTATAAGGTTATCTTAGTTTCAAACAAACATTCTGGTATTTGGTTAGTGCTTGATTTTGTGAGTGTCTATTTTTATTATAATATAATTAAATAAAAATAGTTTTTTTTTAAAGAGTTATTAAACCTAGTAGAGTTTATGACCCGAGTCACAGGTTTGACAAGTTAAGTCACAGAGCCTTGATTGATCTAATATGTTGTTGTCTTAATATAAAAAAAAATTATCATCTTGATTTTTTAAAATCCAAACTGTGATTTTACCGATAATCCGTATAGCCTTTAGACCCGTCAAGATGACTATTTCATGTTGAGGAAACTCCTATATGGTTTAATTTGAAACTCAAGTTAGGAAAATAATTAGATTAGGAGGTTTCACAATTGACTTATTGGGCCTAATTAAAAAAACAATGCCAAAGAGCTCTAATGCGATCTAAGAATAGGTTGAACAAGAAAATTAAGATTCTAGCATAATTATGCATGTTGTTTTGTTTTACACTGTCAAGCATAACTCTCAACCCGACCGTTGGATAGAGCTAAAATTTTACTAGAAATGTCAAGGCATATTGTTCTATATTGGGTTAACAAGTCAGCATATGCAATATGAATTTTATTATTTGTTGTCTTTTAACTTGTGAAATTTCTATTTGAAAAAAAATCCTTGCAGCCTCGATATTTTTTGCCTCAATATTTTTTACATTAAATGTTTTTTTGATCTGACCCTCAGCATAACATAACCTAATAAACCAGTTCACCTTATAATTCGAGTAATTGAATTGATACAATTAATTAAGAGTTACCATTATTTCTCTAACTTCTATTTATTTTGTTTAAAAACAATTACTTGGGTAGGTAATGATTAATTAAGAGTGATCAATATATGTTAACATTGGTTGGTTAAAAACTGTTCATAGGATCATGTTGTGCAGAATTCTACAAGTGTATGTTGTAATGAGCTCAACGCATTTTCTTGTTCAACATCTAAATTAGAGCCTTGTTGTACCAATTCTATAGGTGGTGGGAACACCAGACTCGTATCACAGACTATATATATATATATATACTAGTTGGATTGCTTGCGCGCTGTTTCAGGAAATCTTGCCGCGACTTTCATGCCAATTATCAATTCATGAAACCTAAATCACATAGGAAGAGGGAAAATGAAGAACTTTCCTAGCATGCAAGTAGGATCTAGATTCATTAAAAGACAATAACTGCAGTGGTTAAGCAATAATATCTTTAATTAAACATATTTGTCATCCAATGACTCAATAACAAAGAAGCGCTTAATAAATTAAAAAGAGTCGGATATAGTAGTGCTAGCAAGAGTCAAGTCAACTGCTGTTAAAGGAAGTGAGTTTTAGCAAAAGCTGTAAGACAATATCCAGCGCATGTCTATGGCTACATGTCCTGTAAATGAAAAATGAATCATCAAGCAACTAAAATAAAAAAGTTTGAACAAAAAAATTAGAAGCTTCGTATTTCTTTGAAAAGATCTCAAGGGTAAAAGATTTCAATGTATGTCATCAAAAAACAAATATAATTAATTCCACCATGCATACAAAAAGAACTGGAAATGAAATTAAATCATCGATAACACCCAAAGTATCAAGAGCATGTTGATCCTCTGATTCGTTAAAGCTTAAAAACAATTGTTCGTCAGATCAAAACAGAGATTCCACCATGCATTCTCTTAATTTCTCACTGCATAATAGAGCAATGAAACCACAAAACACAATTCAAATACAAATCATTTTATATCCAACCAATATCCAAAAACCTAATGCCACCAAGCTAAAAGCAGAGACATAAAAAAACATAGTTGACTTTATAGATAAATTATTCTTAAATAATACTAATCCAAATCAGCATAGAGCCTGCAAAAACATACAAAATTGCCAATAAAGCAAGTCTATAGAATGTTTTCTTGTAATATCAGAAATGAGAATGCAACATGGAAACAAATATAATTGCAATCATGGTTATCAAGTAAGATAAATGGATATTTCTTAGAAAGGCTTAAATAACTTACTAGGACTTGAAAGATTTTGAGCAAGAGAAACTGCCAGCACAGTCCTAACCAGCAGAATCAGTGGATAAATTATGCCAGAAAAAAAGATGTGGTGAAGCATAAACTTGAGAAGCCATAATCCATCAAAGCGATTGATCTAGCTAAAGTGATATGGATTAAAGAAAAAGAATGCTAGGCAAGTTAGTTGCCAAGCCAATAGTTAAGCCTAAGGAATGTAAGTTGACTTCAACCAATTAAAGCTAGGTAGAATATGTTGTAAAAAGTTAGAAGCCTACGCAAAACTTCGTAGTGAGATAACATATGAAATATGGTTATCTCAACAGCCAAGACTGGAAAAAAGAGAGCAGGGTGCTGCAATTGATTTAATGTAAATTATTGTGGACTGAAGGTATCAGAAAAAATGAAAAGGTAAACAAAAATGAACCAAATATGCAATGGTAGTCAATAGAGTTGAGATCTATATTATTACCTGTAAAGCTGCATTTGACAAAACAGGCTACAGTCGAATCTTATCGATAAAAAATATCAGTTAAAAAATAAAAGCAAGGCTATTGTGAAACTTGTTCGCTCCGATGAAAATACCTGAAGCACTGCACTCTTATAATATAGAGACAGCAGCACACTGAGTCAAATATTTCAACAATATGAACACTCCCACCTGAATACCATCCACTTATGGAAGAAAAAAAAAACCTAAAAAAATGGTTGATTAAGAGCCATTAGATAATGCAATAATTTAATCCTGGATGGTTCATTGTAAAATAATTATGGGCACAATAACCAAAACATATCAGAGACAAAAAGGGAAAAAACCAATAAATAAATAAGTAGTGATTAGAATCAAAGAAGATTAAACTAAGATTATAATTGACAATCACACTAAAAATTTTGATTCATATTTCCTTCATTATTATCTCAAAAACAATCCATGAAAACTAAAAAGAAATTAAAATGTGAATGATAAAAAAATCACTCCCTAGAAAAATTCAAAATCATATTTCAAAGTCTATTCAAAACTGTAGTCATAGATGTGATCAAACCCTAACTTATCCATTGAATTGAACTGCAATCTAAAATAATTTGTGAATCATTTCTACTTTCAAATGTTTAACTTGAACATTTAGATCCAAATTGGAAATATGCATATAATGAAAAAGAAATCCAATAAAATTGTTAGGAACGCTTAACAAAATCACATACCTGGCTTCAACAAAGCATCTCGAATTTCTCAAGCTTCTATGTAGCATATATATGATCTATCGACGTTTCTCTTCAGACTCTAACCTGCAATTTATAAAGGAGAAGTTTTTTAAAAAATTACTAAATAAATTATGAATTGGTTAAAAAAGCATAACCACTACAAACACCCAAATGTAAATTTCAAGAAAGGATCCCGGCTAACGTTCACTTCACTCCAAAAAACAAAAACCCAAGAAACAATATATCTGATATTAATAGATTCAAAGATTCCATTTTTTATTAATTCAAAGAGACCCGGAAGATGAAAAATCAAAATCAGTGGTTTTTCTCACCCGACTTGGCCTTCCTTGCTTCTCTCTTCAACTCCTGAAAAAAAAAAAAAAAGATGCAAAGACAAATCAACCATGCATCATTAATGTAAAAAATTCAAAAACCCATCTTTGAAAAATCCCTTAACTTCAAACAAAAGGATTGATGCATGAAAAAAAAGCCAACTCTTGATCAGAAACAAAAACAACCGCAAAATTAATCGATTAAAATGAAAAGGCTAAGATGAAAAGGGTGTATGGAAGTGTTGTTTCAATTGTTTTTTAAAATGTTTTTATTTTAAAATATCTTAAAATAATATTTTTTTTATTTTTTAAAAATCATTTTTGATATTAACATATATATTAAAATGATCTAAAAATATAAAAAATATATTAATTTAAAAATAAAATATAAATTTTTTTATAAATATTTTCCAAAAACATTGCCAAACATTGCCGAAAAGAGAGAGCGAGTGTTGCATCATGCATGTGTGAAGAGGGAAGAAAGAAAAGAAAAATTAACTTGTCTTTGTCGGCTGGTGAGAGAGAGGAAAAAAAGAAAAAAAATATATGGTGCTAATTGATCCAAGTCTTTCAGGCTTAAAAAAATACTTTTGTTTGTAGTTTTAGGTAACAACTCGCGAGAATGAAGAAGAAATTGAAATACTGTGTGACTTCACAGTAAAAACAGACACGGTCCACAGTGAATGTATGATCTAAAAGAAAAAGGCTTTGCCTGTAAACTAAAAAAAATAGGGAATTTTTAATTTATGGTGAGACCAAAAGAAAAGCACAATCTGCTGCAAAATGAAATCATATACAAAGAGGACAAAGCCTTGTCTCAAAATAAACATGACGCTAGAACAACTTTCTCAATGTTATAAAAACACTAGTGTGAAAGTAAATAGGTGTGATGCCACAATCCTACTTATTTAATGCATAAATTGATAGCAAACAACTCTTCCTATAGCGTAGCTAAACTAAGAAAACCACAACAGCTCTCCCAATATTATAAAGAGACGACCTAGTGTGTGTGAGAGCAAATAGATATCATTAATGATACCACAGCACCACTTATTTAATGCATAAATTAACAGCAATATAGCCAACTAGCCGTGAGCATGAAGGAAAGGAAAAAAATACTCAAGGGATTGTTGAACCTTATTTTTAAAACATGATTTAGCTGTTGTGTGTGTGTGTGTGTGTGTGTGTGTATAAAACAAACTTTGATATATGGCTGATGACAATACAACCTGCCACTCTTTGATAAGGGATTGAGCATATATCAAAGTTTGTTTTTGTTATTTTATGATATTTCTATTTACATGGATTTTTTTTATCTTATTTGTAAGATCCAAAATGTTAAAAGATTGCATAAAAACATACAGTAAATTCTAAATGAATTTGCAAACTGTTTTTAAACAAATATCTTATCTTATTTGTTTTTAATGCTCAATCTCCACGCCAACTTGCCTAGATTTGTTTCTTCACACCACCACAACAAAATCTATAACTGACAGTTTAAAATTCAAATCCCTTCAAACACTACCCTTAAAAAATAGCCTTAAATCCCTTATTTAAATCCTCTATTAATTTCCCCCTCTGTTTTTCTTTTCGTTACAAACTGTTTTTAAACCCTTTTGTTCAAGCTCTCTTAAATCCCTCTTTATAATTCTAATTTTTTTTTTCTAATTTTTGTTACAACTTTAGTATTAACATCACATAGTCAATCTGTAAAATCCACATTAAACTTAACAGCTCACCATCATCAAGAAACCCAATACAAAAACATTTCCACACATTCAAATCACTACTAAGATCTGCAAAAGGAATTCCTTTCAGGCCTCTTTTTTCACTTGCTAGGCAGCATTAAAAGACAAGGGAGTACAAACCCAACAATAATCTACTAGCAAATCAATCTTTTAAACTGAAAAGAACTACTATTTTTCATACTTGCGTTAATTAAGTGTGGGGATTTGAAAGATCATTATAGATAACGATAGTTGTATCAATGTTATTTTTAGTATTATGATTTGCTTAGGCTTAAAATTCATTCACCACCCCAAGACATATATTGTATTATAGGTTAATAACACCTTCATAGCAATCAAGGAGATATGTATTTTCCCTATTAATTTCTCAAGCTACCATGACAAGATCTAGTGTGATGTGACTCTAATAAATGTAGGATATGTTAATTATACAATGTCTCTGTGATATGGACGTCATCATTTTTGGTATGTCAATTTCTTACTCTTTCACTTTTAAGGGTAGAAAGATCTAGTTCGTCGGATTACCACTAAGGCTTAATGACAACGGTGAGAAAAAAAGCATGTGAAAGGAAAAAGACTTAATATTTGTTGGTGAAAATCGCAAGTTGCAAATGCATAAATTGTGACAAGTAATAAAATGATGAGTAGTGTATCATCCGACGAGAATTTGGAAAAATTACTAATAACTACCAAAATCTCTTAAATTGTGATCTATTTGAAAAATTGAATGAGATAGTTTACTAAACAAAAAATAATAATTACAAGCAAATAACCAATTAATTAAGTAGTATTAAATTCAATTTTAATGAATCCTAGGATTT
>Ga0325405_1007772_pt1 | contig 10766 bp, 10 predicted proteins | sample PopdelMetagenome_21_FD_205663 | JGI IMG/M metagenome (GOLD analysis project Ga0325405, IMG submission 205663) | Populus deltoides microbial communities from Bellville, Georgia, United States - Xylem-Control-R2 | ecosystem: Host-associated > Plants > Phyllosphere > Stem > Wood/Secondary xylem...
TTTTTTTAAAAAATAAAAACATCTATTATAATAACAAAGAATAAAAAATACTTAAAAACAAAGTAAGGCTAGAATAGGAAGGTAACGCATGTACGAGGGTCTGTCGAGCCTCTATTTATTTATTTGATAAGTGTCAAATAACATCTTGTGACAGCATACCCCGTTTTATAAAGAGATTGCTATATATTTGATGTATTAAAGTTTTAGTTTTTCAATTTAATTATTTTTATTTTTAAAATTTGTCTATTTAAAATCTTGTGTTAGATTTATTAGATCAAGTTAAATAACAATATAAATATAAATAATAACATTGTGTAAAATTAAAAGAAAATGGAAATAAAAGGAATTAAAAAATAAATTTATAAGGATTATATAGGTAAACCAAAAAGGCAAGAAAAGAAGTGGAAAAAAAAATATAGGTTTTCAATGAATTGATGACATATTATATCTGATACACATAAATTACACAAAAAAAAGTTAGGTTCATATATAATGAATTTGTAATTAATATTATTAATTTTGAAAAAAAATCATTTATTTTCTTTACTCTTAAAATTAAAGGTGGAGATTTGTTTGGTTTATGAGAGTGGAAGAAAGTGAGTAAATTTTATTTATTTTATTTGAACAAGTCTCTTGTTATTCTTTTTTTTTTTTTTTTAACTTGGTTAAGTATAGCTAACAATATATATAAATTATAAAATGCAGAATTTCTTATTTTTTTAGTAAATAATTCACAAAGTTTTTTTTAGATATGAAGTTTTTTTTTGAGGTTTTCTTAACTTACTGTTGTTATTGGAAGTATTTTTTTTTGTTTTTTTTTCAATACTTTGTTTTTCAATAATTCTAAATCGAGGCTTTATTCCTTTAGATTTGTTGATTTTTGTTTAGTAACATCTAGTTTTCTTACCCTCTTTAGTCTTTTTTTAGAGTTTATGATTTTTCATATTTTTTCGTAATCCCAAGGCATGGTTCAATGGAGGTTCATTCCATAGATCTAGATAGAGTGGAAGTGATTTTATAGACTATAATGTTTAACAACAGGAAGGAATGTCTACGACATAGCAGAACTATTGGTTGCCACTAGATTTGAGATTAATATGTGACCCTTTTCTCTTATACCTTGCAATTGTTTTACTCCATTTTTTTCTTTTTCTTTGGATATAATCCTATTTTTATTTATATTGGGTGCTATTTAAGGCTATAAAACTCACTTTGTATTATTAATTTATAATTGAGAAGAAATAGGAGGCTTAACGTATTAGTTAGCCAACATTTTCTATTTATATGTGTAGGGAAATATACAATAGTAAAGATAAATATTATAAAACTAGAGTAGTCCTATAGTATTTTCTATATATATATATATATACATTTTATAATATGACCCCTCAAGCCGAGGATGGAGGATCGACCCGAAACTTGAATCGAAAAGTAGTAAAGGAAGCGGTAGAAAGCGGCTTAGTAAAAACATCTACAAGTTGATTCTTAGAAGAGATAAAACAACTGTAAATCTCTTTCTTCACAATCCTGTCTCGTATAAAATGATAATCAACCCCAACATGTCTAGTATGAGCATGAAAGATACGATTCACAAATAAATAAGTAACACCAATATTATCACACCAAATGGTAAGAGTAGAGGCAAAAGGGATTTGCAGATATGTCAATAAGTACTGAAGCCAGATAACTTCAGTAGTGCCATTTTCTAAGGCTTTATACTCAGCCCCGATAAAGGAGCAGACAACTATGAGTTGGTTGTTTGATTTCCACGAAATCGGCTTCTGACCAAAGAAAAGAAGGTAACTACCCGTAGACTTACTATCATCAATACTACCTACCCAATCTGCATCTGTAAAGCCATGTAAAGTAAAGGAAGAACTATGAATGATTTGTAAGCCATAGGATGTTGTACCCTGAAGATGACATAGAATGCATTTTACGGCAGCCCAATGAAAATCTGTAGAAGCCTGCATAAACTGATAGACTCTGTTGACAGCAAAATAGATGCCTGACCTTATAAAGGTGAGATATTGAAGAGCTCCAATGATTTGATGAAATCGTGTAGGATCAAAAAACAAGGAATCTGACAGTATGGTAGCTTTGGAGGTAGAGATATGAGTATCAACAGGTTTGCACTAGTATGGGCTTGTAAGAGGGAAGAGTAGAGTCAACAAAACTTGGAGGTTGTTTCATATAGACCTCTTTGACAAGGACTTTATTGAGAAAAACATTATGGATATCGAGTTGATGAATCTTCCAACCACGCGAAACTGAAATTGAGAAGACTGGTCTCATGGTTATCTACTTAGTAATAGGACTGAAAGTCTCAGAGTAATCAATGCCTTCTTGCTGAGTAAAACCTCTAACAACAGATGCAACCACATTATTCAATAATTTCACCCACATTTAACTAGTAGTTTACCTATGTTTTATATATAAAATGCCTTGATATTCTTTATTTTATGTTTTGAAGGCACTTTTGGATGAAAGATGCAAAAAGGAGTAAATTGGAGGTAATTGGCAGATTTGACCTTCAGTCGATGTTTTGTGTAGAGCATGAGCTTTAGAGGTTGAAATGAAGTGATTCCAATGGCATTAAAAAGCTCACATCCATACCTTTCTGGAAATATAAGGAAAGAAAATACAATAAGGAAGAGCATGGAAATCGCAGCCTTCAAAGTCAAATCTCGCAATCTACTAGTGTTGACCTTTGGCCATTCCGACTTGAATATCTGGAGCTACAGAAGTCCAATTTATACACACTCAATTGTTTTGGATTTCTGACTCAAAAGCTTATAAATGCTCCAAATTTTAGCAAAAAACGATGTCATATGAGGGAGATATGATTTTTCAAAGATGACAACTGAATTCTGCTAGCAAACAGGTTTCATGAAGAAACGAGTCCAAATTACGTTCTGAAGCATCTAAACCGATATCCAAGTTTTTATTTTAGCAATTTAGCTCCTCTAAGTCAAAGCTTGAAGATTTCATGCAAGGCCACTTCTTCTTTTTTAGGAAAATAGTTATTGAAGTACTTAAATGTAAACAGTCTACTTAAGGGAGGACTATTTTGTAAAATAGAGACTAGGGTTTCCTAGGATATAAAAAGAATGAGAGAAGAGAAGGGGGGCAGCCAGCCAAGAGGAGAAAAACAGCCTCTTCCTCTAAGAAACATGAAATCATGTATTCTTCCTTCTTTTTTATTAGTTTTTCAACAAACATGGAAGGCTAAACACTTTTTCTTGGTTGCAAGGACACAGAAACCTTCAGATTTCAAGAACTATGAGATTTATTTTACCTTTTCTTTTCTGTTTATATAATGAATATGTTTGTTCTTTTATGTTTATTTTTCCTATGATTGTTTATTTTAATTGTTAGAGCGGACTCTAAGTTTTTATTGTAGACAATCTATTGCTAAGTTTGATATCAAAACCATAGTTGTGGTATATGAACTTGTGAAGCAACTGAATTTAATAATTGTGGCGGATCTACGTTATTAATCTTAGGGAGAACATTCAATCAAATCAAACATAGACTGCGGACAGTGATGTTCTCTTGATTAATCAACTGATCTAGTTCTTAAGGCTGTCATTGAATTAAATTACTAGTGCGGACACTGTGGTTGTTTGATGGTTAGGGTTAGTTATACGGCGAATTCGTTAACTAACCAATGTTAAGAAGAGATAAATATTCAGAATATAAATTGATGTTTTGTTTCCATGATCAGTTCTGATTTCTATAGGTAAATGTTTACTTATGACCAAGGTTTGTTCTCTTGATAATTTTATGATTTTATTAAATTTTGTTTGATAGTTTTCTGTTTTCTTTAGCTTTAGCCTAGATAACGTCGAAACCCCACCAAATTGCATATCATCTAGCATAAAAATCTGACTTGAATCTTCCTCATGAGATTGACCCCTTGCTTACTCTATACTATCTTGTGTGTTGTGTTTGAAGCTAGGGTAATTAATTTGTGCGATCGCGACATTGCAACAAATTTTGGCGTTGTTGTCGGGGAAGTAATTTTAGTTGATTCTTGTGCTTGTATTGTTATTTTTAGTTGCTATGATTGCTATTTATATTTCTGAAAAAAAAAGAGAAACAATTTTTGCTTGCGGTAGTACTGTTCACTTGGCGCAGCGGTACTGTTCAAAATAGAATTTGTGGTGGAATTAGGTTTTGACCTTTTATTTCCTAAAGTGAAACGATGTTCTGAACAAGACTAGTGATATATCACTAGCCCCACCCTATCGAGGCCAAATTCCACTGTTTTCTAAGGTTTTTAGGCAGTTTTAGTTTTCTAACGTAGGATTTTCATATAATTTGCATTGTTATTTTTTTTTTTATCTCTTGTGTGGTTGTTTTCTTTTGAGTTTTCTTAGCAATTTATGCCTATGACCCGTTCTACTAATCAAATTCAAGTGCAGGTTGATCTTGAAATAGAAAGCACTTTACGCAGGTTAAGAAAGAAAGCTCGCCTCAACACCATGACGGTTGCACGACAACAAACACTCAAGGAGCTTGCTGCTCCTAACGTGAAAAATCAACCATTGTGCATAAACATTGACAATAATTTAAAATTTGAGCTCAAATCTGGTTTTATACATTTGTTACCAACATTCAATGGTCTTGCAGGAGAAGATCCTCATACTCATCTCAAGGAGTTCCATATGGTTTGTGTTGGCATAAAACCGAACGGAGTTGATGAAGAACAGGTTAAGTTGAAAGCTTTCCCTTTCTCTTTAAAAGGGGCAGCAAAGACATGGCTTTTCTCCATTCTCCCAGATTCAATTGGAACTTGGAATGGCATGAAGAAGATCTTCCTTGAAAAGTATTTTTCAGTATCTCGAGTTGCCAACATAAGAAAAGAAATATGTGGGATTCGGCAATCTCATGGAGAGACACTCTCTGAATATTGGGAAAGATTTGAGCAACTTTGCATTCAATGTCCTCATCATCAAATACCTGATCAACTACTCATTCAATATTTCTATGAAGGATTGATGCCTACTGACCGTAGTATCATTGATGCTGCAAGTGGAGGGGCATTGGTAGATAAGACACCCGAGGTTGCACGCCAATTAATCTCAAACATGGTAGCCAACTCAAAATAGTTTGGCACCCGTGGAGACTTCTCAAAAAAACGAGTTAATTAGGTAAGTATTTCTAACCTTGAAAATAAAGTTAATGATCTTACTTCTCTTGTGCGTTCTTTAGCTTGTGGAAATGTACAGCAGGTGAAAGTTTGTAGCATATGTTCCTTACAAGGACATGCCTCAGATATGTGCCTAACAATGCAAGAAGATTACATTGAACATGCTAATGCAGTTGATGGAGCATTCAACGGACAACCCCAGCGTAAATATGATCCATTTTCCAACACGTACAATCCTGAATGGAGAGATCATCTCAACTTACGCTATGGGAACCCACCTCAACAAGGCAATCAAGGCCAACAGTTTCATCCCCATGGATTTCAATCCCAACAGAATTATTAAGCAAGACAATCCCCATTCATGAACTCCAATGTTATGGGGTCGTCATCCAATGATGATCTTCGTGAGATGATGAAAAATTTGGCTTCTAATACTGTTACCTTGCAACAAAATGTCATGTCTTTTCAACAAGAAACAAGGTCAAGTATTCACAACTTGGAAAAGCAAATGGGGCAAGTAGCTTCAAGTGTAGGGAAATTGGAAGCACAAATGAATGGAAAGTTGCCCTCCCAAGCATTAAATCCAAAAGAGAATGTTAGTGCAATCATGCTGCGAAGTGGGAAAGTACTTGAAGAGCAAAGGTCGAAACAAATTGAGATGGAGAAAGAAGAAGAGATAGAAACCAATTGAGTACAAAAAAGAAACATCCTCCTCATTCCCAAACTAAAACAACGACCAACACTCCAAAGGTAACTCCTCACTCAATGAATTCTAGTTTTAAAACAATTCCACCCTTTCTTATGAGTTCTTCTAGGTCAAATAAAGAGGATAAAGAAAAGGAGATTTTAGAGGTTTTCAAGAAAGTAGAACTCAACATTCCTTTGCTTGATGCTATCAAGCAATTTTCCAAGTATGCCAAATTCTTGAAGGAGTTGTGTACTATCAAGAGAGCTTTCAAACTGAAAGGTCATGAAATGGTAAGTATGGGTGAAGTTGTATCTGCTGTTGTTCGAAAGAATATGCCTTTGAAGTAAAAAGACCCAGGTGCATCTACTATCCCATATGTTATTGGTAATGCTAGTTTCAAAAGGGCCTTGTGCGATTTAGGTGCATCCATTAGTGTTATGCCCAAACATTTTTATGATTCTCTTAGTCTTGAGCCTTTGAATAAAACTAGCACTGTAATACAACTTGCGGATCATAGTTTTGTTTACCCATTTGGTGTGATAGAAGATGTCCTAGTCAAGATTGATAATTTGGTCATTCCATGCGACTTTTATATTCTTGATATGGAACATGATTCTTGTGATTCATCAAACTGCACTCCTATATTGTTTGGGAGACCATTCTTGAAAACTGCTAATACAAAGATTGATTGTGGTAAGGATACTTTGTCTATGGAGGTAGGAGATGAAAAAATTGAATTTAATTTTCATGATGCAATGACATATCCTTATAGCAATGTTTATTTTATCACATGTTATGACCAAGTTGATAAGTGTGTGCAGCAAGTTTGTGATTTTGATAGTGATGATGGATTAAGCATAGCTTTGCGCTATGGCTATGATATTACCAAGATAGAAGAGATGGAGAGGCACATATGTGTTCCCCAAAACATATATTAATCAGCATTGGCTTTGCAAGCTTTGCAAACTGTTCCCAATTATGCAGGAGTCATTCACCCCATCATGGACAATGAGTGGGTGTTGCCTATCCTTTTGGTTCCTAAAAAGATTGGAATTACATTGGAAGAAATACAAAATGATGCTTATGATAATGCAAGGATTTACAAAGAAAAGACTAAGAGTCTCCATGACTGAATGATTACAAGAAAAGAGTTTAATGTTGGAGACAAAGTCCTTCTTTATCATTTGAAACTTTTTCCTGGAAAGTTGCGCTCTAATTGGATTGGACCCTTTGTTGTTTCTAATGTTTTTTCTTATGGTGCAGTTGAAATTACAAGTTTAGAAACTAACAAAGTACTCAAAGTCAATGGGCATCGCTTGAAATCTTTCTATGAAGGTTGGACGGTAGAACTCACCGCTTTTGCGGAGTTAACTTTACCAATCTATGAAGAATAAGCACGCAACATGTCAAGCTAATGACATAAAACAAAAGCGCTTACTGGGAGGCAACCCAGCACAAAAAGGAAAAAAAAACAGATTTGCTTTCTTTTTCCCTTATCTTTTATTTTTCGCATTTTACTTTATTTTGGTCATTCTCCTATATTTCTTTTCTTTTATTTCAACATTGAGGACAATGTTGTATTTTAAGTGTGGGGGTATTCGGAGAATGTAAGTTTTCTTATTTTGATTTTCTTTGTTGTTCCAAAAAAAAACAAAAAAAAACAAATTTCTATGTTTGATCTTTTGAACTCCTATTGATTTATGAGAATGTGAGTGTTACATATGAGAATTAATTGAGATAGATGAAGATATAAATTGAATGAAGGAGTGTGCATGCAAGTTTTAAGGTTTAATTGGTTTAGGGATTGATTTTGAGAATATGCCATGTTGACTTTATAGTGTTATACCAACGCAAGCTTTTGAACCTTCAAGCATTCTTTCAGTGATATGCATCTCTAGATTTTGCTTCATATCTTGTTGAGATTACATTCACATTACATATATATACATGAAGATGATAAAGGCATTAGAAATTTTAACCACTTGAGCCAAAAAGCCAACCTAAAGCAAATTATCCTTAGTAAATCCTTTTTGAGCTTGTTTATCTTTTCTTTGCTTTATCCATGTATAAGTCTTAACTTTATATATGTTTTTCTTTTCCCTTGGCCAAGAACTAGTAGAGCATATACTAGTGATATTTCATGGAATTATGGTTGGAAATTATGTGAAAAGAAAGAAAAAGAAGTGATGCTTGATGAAAAGATGGGCAAAGTTGCCAAAGGTAAAAAAAGAAGAAAAAGAATACAAAAAAAAAGTATTCCTTTATGTTCTTAAGATTTTACGTTGAAAAAGCTTGAAATCAAAAGAAGTTAAGCATTGGTGATTAAAGATGGAAAATTTATGTGCTTTGATGGAATATCTTGTTTGAAATATTATTTTTTAGAATACTCTACTTTCTTTGATTTGAACCTTTTCTTTTACTCTCTTTTACCTCACCTTAACCTTAGCCCCATTACAACAAGAAAATAAGACCTTTTGATTCATGCATTGTTTGTAATATGTTAGTAATAAAGATGAGATTGAAGAGCAAGCTTATGGTAGAACATATTCATTGATTCAATTTGAGAGATTTAAATACATATGCCTTAAACACGTGAGTGTTGGAGTGTATATCAATGAGAGGACCTATCACTTTGGCATGACATAGATTTCATTTAAATCCCGACGATTAATTGAGTTTTGAAGTTTGCATGTAAATAAATTCATAAAAATTTATACTCTTTATCCTTCTTAATTGTGTTCTTGTTTACAATGCATATATTCTTGGATATTGATGAGAGATTAGAAGATTAGTCATAGTAATTTAATTTAATTTAACTTCAATTTGATTTTACCTATCCTTTCTCGAGGACGAGCAAGAGCTAAGTGTGAGGGTATTTGATGCAACCATATTATTCGATAGTTTCACCCATATTTAACTAGTGTTTTGCCTATGTTTTATATATAAAATGCCTTGATATTCTTTGTTTTATGTTTTGAAGGCACTTTTGGATGAAAGATGCAAAAAGAAGTAAATTGGAGGTAATTGGTAGATTTGACCTTCAGTCAATGTTTTGTGCAGAGCGTGAGCTATAGAGGTCGAAATGAAGTGATTCCAATGGCACTAAAAAGCTAACATCCATACCTTTCTGGAAATCTAAGACAAGAAAATAAAATAAGGAAGAGCATGGAAATCACAGCCTTCAAAGTCAAATCTTGCAATTTGCCAATGTTGACCTTCGGCCATTCCGACTTGAATATCTGGAGCTATAGAAGTCCAATTTATGCACACCTATTTTTTTTGGATTTCTGACTCAAAAATCTATAAACGCCCCAAATTACAGCAAAAAACAATGTCATACGAGGGAGATATGATTTGTCAAAGATGACAACTGAATTCTGCTAGGAAACAGGTTTCATGAAGAAACGAATCCAAATTACGTTCCGAAGCATCTAAACCGATATCCAAGTTTTTATTTCAGCAATTTAGCTCCTCTAAGTCAAAGCTTGAAGATTTCAATCAAAGCTACTTCTCCTTTTTTAGGAAAATAGTTATTGAAGTACTTAAATGTAAACAGTCTACTTAAGGGAGGACTATTTTGTAAAATAGAGACAATGGTTTCCTAGGATATAAAAAGAATGAGAGAAAAGAAGGGGGGCAGCCAACCAAGAGGAGAAAAACGCCCCCTTCCTCTAAGAAGCCCGAAATCATGTATTCTTCCTTCTTTTTTATTAGTTTTTCAACAAACATGCAAGGCTAAACACTTTTTCTTGGTTGCAAGGACACGAAAACCTTCGGATTTCAAGAAATGTGAGATTTATTTTACCTTTTCTATTCTGTTTATATGATGAATATATTTGTTCTTCTATATTTATTTTTCCTATGATTGTTTATTTTAATTGCTAGAGCGGACTCTAAGTTATTATTGTAGACAATTTATTGCTAAGTTTGATATCAAAACTAGAGTTGTGGTATATGAACTTGTGAAGCAACTGAATTTAATAATTATGGCGGATCTATGTTATTAATCTTAGGGAGAACATTCAATCAAATCAAACATAGACTGCGGACAGTTATGTTTTCTTGATTAATCAACTTACCTAGTTTTTAAGCTGTCATTGAATTAAATTACTAGTGTGGACACTGTGGTTGTTTGATGGTTAGGGTTAGTTATACGGCGAATCCATTAACTAATCAATGTTAAGAAGAGATAAATATTCAGAATATAAATTGATGTTTTGTTTTCATGATCAGTTCTGATTTCTGTTGGTGGATGTTTACTTGCGATCAAGGTTTGTTCTCTTGATAATTTTCTGATATTATTAAATTTTATTTGATAGTTTTTTGTTTTCTTTAGATTTAGGCTAGATAATGTCCAAACCCCCCAAATTGCATATCATCTAGCGTAAAAATCTGACTTGAATCTTCCTCGTGGGATCGACCCCTTGCTTGCTCTATACTATCTTGTGTGTTGTGTTTGAAGTTAGGGTAATTAATTTGTGCAACCGCGACATCGCAACAACAACTAATCACGCATTATACCACTCAACGCTAACATCCATACGACGCTTTATCCTATACACCCAACGACTACAAAAAATATTCATTGAAGGATAGAAAGGAACCAAGGACTAGTGTCGTTAGAGCGCAAGGCTTGAATTTCATCTCACATAGCACCATGCTAAGCCTCATACCTGTCAGTATTAGAGAATGCAATGGGTTCATAGTTAGGAGAAGACATTACCTGACAGAGAGGAGCAATAGAGGCTGTCAGAAGGGTGGTCTTTGGTAGTCGAGGATGAAGAACCATGAGATGCTGACGAGCGGCAGGATGAGGTGGAGGAGAACCTGTGATGCAACCATATTATTTGATAGTTTCACCCACATTTAACTAGTGTTTTGCCTATGTTTTATATATAAAATGCATTGATATTTTTTTTTTTT
>Ga0325405_1007774_pt1 | contig 10764 bp, 10 predicted proteins | sample PopdelMetagenome_21_FD_205663 | JGI IMG/M metagenome (GOLD analysis project Ga0325405, IMG submission 205663) | Populus deltoides microbial communities from Bellville, Georgia, United States - Xylem-Control-R2 | ecosystem: Host-associated > Plants > Phyllosphere > Stem > Wood/Secondary xylem...
ATTCTTTTGACTGAGTGTATCTGTAACTACATTAGCTTTCTTCGAATGATAATTTATCACATAATCATAATCTTAATCTTTAATCAATTCTACCCATCTTCTCTATCGCATACTCAACTCTTTTTACGACATTAAATAACTTTATGATTGGTGAAAATTTAAACTTGCGATCCATAAAGATAATGTTTCCATACCCTCAATCCAAATACTACAGTAGCAAGTTCTAGATCATATACCAAATAATTTGCGTCATGTCTTTTCAATTGTCTAGACGCATAGGCAATCACCCTCTCATGTTGAATCAAGATACACCTAAGTCCCCTCTTAGAGGCATCATTGTAGACCACAAACCTCTCTAATCCTGATGGATATGTCAAAACAGGAGTGGTTGTAATCTTCTTCTTTAATTCTTGAAAGCTATTGTCACATTCTTAAGTCCATTCAAACTTTACCTTTTAGATCAACCAAGTCAAAGTAGTTGCAATTGCGGAGAATCCTTATATAAATCTCCTATAATATCCAGCTAGACTCAAGAAGCTTTGAATTTATGTAACACTAGTAGGTCTTTCCCATTTGAATGCAGCTTCCACCTTCCTCGGCTCTACAAAAATTCCCTTCGCCGATATTACATGCCTAAAAACACTATTTTTTTTAACCAAAATTCACATTTACTTAGTTTAGCATAGACTTAATGATCCCTCAATGTCTACCTCAATGTTTGTTACACACTTTTCAAATGTTATTCATGTTCCAAATAAAAGTTGGAATATACTAGTATATCATCTATGAACACCACCGCATACAAGATCAAAAGACTCAATTCATTAAGTCAATGAATAATGTTGGAGCATTGGTTAACACGAATGGCATCACTAGGAATTTGTAATGCCCATATCGGGTTTTGAAAGCAGTTTTCAAGACATCTTGCTCCTTGATCTTCAATTGATAATACCATTATGTCAGGTCTATCTCAGAGAATACTTGTGCCCCTTTCAGTTGGTCGAACAAATCATCTATCCTTGGAAGTGAATATTTATTTTTTACTGTCATTTTATTCAACTACCTATAATCAATACAGAAATGAAAAGTACCATCCTTTATCTAATAACACTTGAAGTTGAATCTTCAGCTCAACTATCTTTGATGGTGTCATTTTATAAAGTGACCTAAGCTATCGAGACAATTCTAGAAATTACATCTATAGAAACTTCAACTTCTTTATTTTGTGGTAACCTAAGTAATTTGCTAGGAAAGACGTTAGGGTATTCCCTTACTATGGGAATCTTTATCAATTCTACCTTTTTCTCTAGGCTAAATAAGCCTTCCACCTTTTTCTCAACAACCTTTAAGCAATTATAATTGAAAGAAATCACATAACTAGGAAGGACTTTTCTTTCTCCATACTTGATCACCATTCTTCTTTCATAATGTTATGGTTTTTACAAAGCAATCTACTTGAGCTCGATGTAAACTCAACCACTTCATCCCTAGTATTAATTCAAAACCATGTAATAAGAAATATTTCGATCCCCAATTTTGACCCTAACACCCTTATACATATATCCCACACATATATCATCCCCTAAAGAGTGCTAATAAGAAATATTTTCTCTACCTTACTAGATCGTGCACTTAATTTATTCTCAAATTTTATTGCCACAAATGAATGAGTGGCTCTAGTATCAATCAATACATAAACTGGTTGAGAATATGATAGTATTGTACCTCCTACAACATCTTTGACAACTGTAGCCTCCTCATGGGTCATGTGATAGACTTTTCCCTGGGTGTTTTCCTTTTTTCCTCTAGGCCGCCCTCTATTTGCGCTAGTTCTAAATTGAATCGGTCTACTAGGTTTGTTTCAATATCACTGATTGTTGATGATTATGTTGGCTGCCTCTGGCCCTAACTTTGCTTAGCAATCTTATAGCTTTCTTTCTTGTGATGTCTAGTCTCTCCACAGAGATAACAAGGAGAATTCAGGTATTGACAATCTCTCCAATGGTGTCCCTCCTACCTACATACGTAGCACTGCCTTAGAGAAGCTAAGTGATAAGGATCAACCCAACACTAAGCTTAATCATTTCAAAGACCCATTGGAGGTCCCAAGTGGGCCAAGTACAAGAGCTAGAGCAAAGAAGCTTAAAGAGGCATTGAATGGGCTTGTTCAAAACATATGGAGCAAAATGGACCTAGAGAAGTTGGGATGCCTAGGGAGCCTAAAGGACAGCCTCCAATTCATCTAATCAAAATCCAAGAAAAGCCCAATTTATGTTGATCAAAGGGGTGATGTGTATTTACAAATTTACCTTAGGTTCTATATTCAGATGTAACTTGTCGTAAACGGGTCTGTTTTTGCGTCAACTTTTGAAACTCATTTTGTTTCTGTTTTTTTTTTTCATTTCTTGCAGTCTATTTACAACATATCTAACATATACAAGTGTTGTTTGATCATATTGCATACTTCGTTTGTTTTTTTTATTCCAGTCTTCAGTTTTGTTCATATTTTGGATAGATTACTCGCTACTCGAGAGACTATTATCGCAGTTTAGTATTGCTCATTTTCCATGTTTTTATTGCTTTGTGAGTCATATACACCTAAGTTTGTGACCAAGGTAAGGAGTTTTCATAGACTTACTAGCTTTTATGGAAGGTTTGTGAAGGATTTTAGTACTATTGCAGCACCTTTAACTAGAATTATGAAAAAATCTATTGGATTTAAATGAAATGATAAACAAGATAAAGCTTTTAATTTATTGAAAGATAAACTTTATTCAGTGCTTATTTTAGCTTCGCGAGACTCTAAATGCAAAAGCTGTTGAAGTTGAATGTGATGCTTTAGGTATAGATATAGGAGCTGTGTTAATGCAGGATAGGTGGCACATTGTATATTTCAGGGAGAAACTTAATGGGGCAGCCTTGAATTACTCCAGATATGACAAGGAGCTCTATGCCTTGGTAAGAACTTTAGAGACGTGGTAGCATTAACTTATGGCCCAAGGAGTTCGTTATTCATTCAGATCATGAATCATTGAATCACTTGAAACCTTTCCATACATGATCAAGTATAAGCAAGGAAAGGAAAACATTATGTCTAATGTACTTTCATGCAAGTATGTTCTTTTATCTACTTTAGATGCTAGATTTCTAGAATTTGAACAAGGATTATAGTGATTTTGCTAATGTTTACCATGCTTATGAAACTTTGATTTTTGGAAAGTTCTATAGACTTGATAGAGTTTAACTATATAATCATAGCGTGCATTCTACTATTGGATTTCCACCATTTAAAATTGTGTATGGATTTGACTTCTTTGCTTGTATAAAAGTTAGTTTAGATGGTAATTGTAAGACATAAGTGGTGAGACACTTCATGAGAGTGTGCAGCAACAGATTGAAAAGAGGAACCGTGTGTATGTACGCAACTAAAGCCAATAAAGGGCGCAAACATGTTGTGTTTCAGCCCAACAATTGGGCTAAGGTGTGTATGCACAAGGAGAGAATTTTAGCCCCATAGAAAATCCAAGCTACAACCACGAGGAGATGGGCCATTTTAGATCCTTGAGAAGATCAATGATAATGTTTATAAAGTTGATTTGCCAAGTGAGTATGGTGTTAGTGCTACCTTTAATGTTTCTGATCTTACTCTATTTGATGAGGTGCCAAGTGGGTCATTTATAAAAGCTAGGGCAAAAAAGCTTAAAAAGGCATTGAAATGGCTTATTCAGAACATATAGAGCAAGATGGACCTAGAGGAGATTGGGACACCCAGGGAGTATGAAGGACAACTTCTAATTCATCTAATCAAAGTCTAAGAAGAGCCCAATTTGTATGGAACAAAGGGTTGAAAAGTCAACAACCCCATAACAACCTTGTTAGCCTTGTTTTTCCTAATGTTACAAGGATAAAAAGTCAGCAATTTATTCTTCTAAACAAGGAAGGAAAATAAATGATGTAAACTTCGTGATCCTATATGGTCACGCAACCCACAATCAAGATTGAGATCTAGTCTCGGAAAGCCAAAATAGGTTTGATAGGAGTATGACACAATGGAAACATATCCCAAGACACCAACACTATTGGAATGAAATAGAATGATGCCACGAAGCCAATTAATCTTCGATAACTCATATTTAGTTCCTTCAAGAACTGAAAAATACAAGAATCACTCTCACATGTTAAAACTGAAAATTTCAAAAGTGATATTCATCAATGGCTCTGAAATTTAGGTTACATGAGTTTAAATAGTTCTTGAAAAATGTTGTTTCCCTAATGGATCTACCTTAGTGGACTGATTTGACCGACTTATAAAACTGATCCAAAAATCTTAAATAAAAAAAACCCATAAACTGATCCAAACAAGCCTTGGATCGAAGTTGGAAACAAAGTTTTAATTAAGTTCAAACAAGCCTTGGGTTGTAGTAGTTAACAAAATAAAATAAAACCTATAATATTAAATTCATGTTCTTCCATGAGAAGAAGAGAAGGAAATACAATGTTACAGAACTGATTCAAGACTTATTTATAGCATTCCATATAGCCCATTAATCCTAGAAACAAAAGAAAAATGTAGCCACCAATGTTGTTTCCTAATTGTAGTAGGATTCTTTTGTTTCCTTTATTGTCCTAACCTTATGGCCCAAATAAGGTTGGATTGGCCCCTCTTGCACATGGATAAGATGTACTAGAGCCTCCTCTTTATACTCCAATGGACCTTTCAAATCTGACTTGGTCGAAACCTTTTAAACCAATGCATTTAATATATCAATTTTCAACTCATTTGAACATCGTTTAGTTTAGGTTCCAAATTCAGGTTTTAAATGGTCTGATTCACGTTAGTTTTACATTCATATATCAAATCAATTCGGAATTGAATTGAACTTGACATTTTAGTTTTTTGGCATGAATTTGCTCTATATATAAAATTCAGACCATTTGGAAGTCGTTTGGTTTAGGGTCCTATTTGGGGTCTAAAGGGGTTTGTTACATTCATTAATTGAAAGTCTACGTGATTTTTGGTCAGTTTTCAATCCTTAGTGTCTTCTTACTTTCTTTACTGTCATTAGCTTTCATTTTAGGTTCTGATATATATATATATATAAAGCAAATGGAGTATTACAATCAGGATTTCATGTATTCTGATGAGGTATTATGGCAAAAGAAGAGGATGATTCAAAAGGACAGGTGGTATCAAAGGGAGAGAAATAAAGAGATTAGTGTTCTAAAAAAAAAAATCCAAGCGTCTATCCAGCATTCAATGCCCAACAAGCTTTAGAAATAAAGGAGAAAAAAATGTTGCAATGATGATATACGAAATAGAACGGCTACTACCAATGTGAACCTCGTGATCACGTGGTCACGCAACCCATACGCAAAGACATCAATCCTTGAAAAGCCAACTAAATCATATAACTTGTACCTAGACACCAGTGCTATTGAAAACGGAAACTCCCACCCAACAAATATTGATTCGCGAACGAGAAGTATAAGGATAACGCCATGAAGCCAGTTGTTCTTTGATAAATTGTTTTCAACTCTTTAGATAACCAAGGAAGGGAGATTATCATTTGCTTTGGTTTTCAATTTCAGGTCTGATTCATAACGTTTTTGAGTCAGTATATCAAACCTTATTGTAAATTACTCAAATTTTATATTCTGTCTATTTGGGTTGATATCACATTGTTTCTAAAATATTAGCTCAACTGGACATCATTTACTTTAGGTTCAAGATTCAGACTTAACTCGTCATAAACGAGTCTATTTTGTATCAACTTTTGAAATTTGCTTTCTTTCTGTTGTTTTCATTTCTTGTAGTTTATTTTCAACATATCCAACATATTTGGGTGTTGTTTCATCATTTTTGCATATTTCATTTCTATTTTTATTCGAGTCTTCAATTTCATTCAAATTTCGGATAGATTTTCATACCCGCGAGACTATCATTGAAGTTTTGTTTTGCTTGTTTTTTGATTTTTATTGCTTCTTGAGTCATATATACATATCTCGATTGAGCTGCCAAGTTTGTTCTATTTGGTCTTGGTACTATCATGTCAGATCAACAACACACCACCCCCTCCCGATGGAGAACTTCAATTCCAAATGCAAGCCATGATGAAAATGATGGAAATAATGAATTTCATGACGGGGAACGTGTGTGACAAACTTGAGAAGGTGGGAAAACATGGTAACATGGCTGGAACATGTACCCAAGATGTGAGAAAGGATGGGGCTGAACCGAAATCAAACATTGGCATTGGGGCCGAAAGGCCAAGGTGGGCTGATTATGAGGAAGACGTTGATGATATTGGTGATGGTAGTTTTAAGGATGAGACCATAAGTCATCGGGGAGGTTTTTGGCAGACTAGAAACCGAAGGGATTTCAGGTATTTTGATGAGGTGTTATGGCAAAAGAAAAGGCGGATTCAAAAGGAGAGGTGGTATCAAAGGGAAAGAAATAACGAGTTTAGTGTTTTAAAAGAAGAATCCAAGAGTCTATCCCATCTTCTAGGGGGAGATGAAGCAAGAACTTGATGTGTTAACAACAGCAGTCAATGCCCAACAAGCTTCTGATAGAGAGGAGAAAAAATGCTGCAATGATGATATACAAAATAAAACGGCTGCTACTTTCATCCAAAGTTGTTGGCGAGGATTGTTGGCCAGAAAATAACTCCAAAGGCTTCAAAAAGAGGCTAAGGAATTGTCCATTCAACTTGTTGTTGATTAAAGGATGAATCATCTTGAAGAGAGAGGGAATGATACGATCCAGGCAAGGTCAAATTCAGATTTTGATGTAAAATGTGCAACTATCTAGTTATAAGGCAATAATCATAATTCTCAATCCGACCGTTGGATCGGGCAGAAAGTTTACGTGGAGTGTCCTGTCATGTTTTCTTACCTTGGGTTAAAATTTTAGATCAATCGGATTTCGGTAAGGCATCACAATACGGGTCAACAGAGACTGTAAGAATTTTGTTATTTGCATTCTTTTGACTTGTGGACTTTCTATTTGGCTAGAATTATTTTCCTAAAATGATACGGCAGCTTATTTTGAAAATCTCCTAATTCTACAAAGATCTTTAATGGCCTGCAACATAGTTTCCAAGTGTTGAAAGGATTCATAATTGTTTAGAAATCCTTTTCTTACAAGGATTTCCTTATTCATCCCAGCTACAAAAAAAAGGAAAGAAGACTTCATAATAAATTCTACCTTCAAATCAGATTTCCTAGTTTATTTGAGACTTTTTAATGGTGACAAATCTGATTCTAGCATATTTAGGATGTTAAGTTTTGGATTTTTATTATTTTCTTCTTAGTCTTTGTGTTATTATTACTTATTTGGGTCAATTGTAAGTGGGCTTCATACAAGTTAACTTGAGGGGGGTCCATTAGGGTTTATTCAAGTCTAGAGTTAGTATAAATAAAGGCATAACCAGACATATAAGTTACGTAATTTTTAGATCAATAAACTTCTTTGCCGCACTTGTTGTATGTTGGTGGGATAATCTCCCTTCTTTGGTTCTCTAAAGAACTGAAAACGACTTATCAAAGAACATTTGACTTCGTGGCGTCATCCTTACACTTCTCATTCGCGAATCAATATTTGTTGGGTGGGGGGTTTTCGTTTTCAATAGTGCTGGTGCCTAGGTACAAGTTATTTTTGTGTTACACTCCTATCAAACCTGATTTCCTTGGCTTTCCGGGAATTGGTGTCTTTGCATGTGCGTTGCGTGACCACGTGATCATGAGGTTCTCCCTAAAAAACAAATCAGCAATGCTAGTTGCATCATCAGTTTTATGACATAGAATGAAGTGTGCCATCTTTGAAATCCTATCAACAACTACAAAGATGGAATCCCTACCATGTTTTGACCTAGGTAAACCTAAGATGAAGTCCATCGAAATGTCTACCCATGGTTCCTTTGGTACAGGCAAAGGGTATACAAGTCATGTGGTTGAGTCCTAGACTTTGCTTTTCTACAAGTTATGCGTTTATCATATACGTTTCACATCTTTTTTCATTTTAGGCCAATAAAAATGTTGATGCAAAACAACACCAAAATGCCCCATTAACCAACCCTCATGTGCTTCACGTACAAGCAATTCACGCATAAAACTTGATGGAACACACAAACGACTCTCTTTAAACAAATATCCATCAAGTCTATAGAATTTCTCAAAAGCCAAAGTTTTACAAGCATTGTAAACATTAGCAAAATCACTATCATCCTTGTACAATTCTTTTACATGTTCAAATTCTAGAAGTCTAGCATCCAAAGTAGATAAAAGAACATACCTGCACGAAAATCTATCCGCCACAATGTTTTCTTTTCCTTACTTATACTTGATCACATATGAAAATGTTTCAATAAATTCAACCCATTTGGCATGTCTCCTACTCAACTTACCTTGCCTTTTCAAGTGCTTTAATGATTCATGATCAGAATGCATCACAAACTCCTTGGGCCACAGGTAATGCTGTCACGTCTCTAAAGTGCTTATCAAGGCATAACGTTATTTGTCATATGGATGGTAATTCAAGGCTACCCCATTAAGTTTTCCGTTGAAATATGCAATGGGTCCCCTATCTTACATTAAACAGCTTCTATACCTATACCTGAAGCATCACATTCAACTTTAAAAGCTCTCATAAAGTCTGGCAAAGCTAAAACAGGTGTCATACAAAGTTTTTCTTTCAACAAATTAAAAGCCTTATCTTGTTCATCATTCCATTTAAGTCCAACAAACTTTTTCACAATTTCAGTTAAAGGTGCTGCAATAGTACTAAAATCCTTCACAAACCTTCTATAAAAACTAGCAAGTTCATGAAAACTCCATACCTCACCTACCGATTTTGGTGTAGGCCAATCCCGAATGGCCTTAACTTTCTCCCCGTCCATCTCGATACTCTGCGCAGTTACTACATAGCCAAGAAACACAATTTTCTCCATGCAAAAGGTACACTTCTTAAGTTAGCTTATTATTGCTCACTACACAATACACTAATTACATTATGCAAATGATCAAGATGCTCATTTAAGTTCTTGCTATAAATCAAAATATCATCAATAAACACAACAACAAACTTACCTATAAACGCACGCAATATATGATTCATTGAAAGCATAAACGTATCAGGCATATTTGTCAGTTTAAATGGCATGACTACCTATTTATACAAACCATGCTTAGTCTAAAATGCAGTTTTCCACTTATCACCTTCTTTGATACGATCCAGGCAAGGTCAAATTTGAATTTTGATGTAAAATGTGCAACTATCCAGTTTCACGGCAACAATCATAATTCTCTATCCAACTGTTGGATTAGGATGAAATTTTACGAGAAGTCTCCTGAAATGGTTTCCTACCTTAGATTAAAACTTTAGGTCAATTGGAGTTCAGGAAGGCACTGTAATACTGGCCAACAAAAGCTGTATGAATTTTGTTACTTACTTCCTTTTGACTTGTGGACTTTCTATTTGGCTAGAATTCTTTTTCTAAAGGGAAGTGGCAGCTCGTTTTGGGAATCTCCTAGTTCTATAAAGATCTTTAATGGGTTGCACCATAGTTTCCAATTGTGGCAAGGATTCATAAATATTTTCAGAATCCTTTCCTTACAAGGATTCCTTATTCATCCTAGCTACAACAAGGAAAGAAGACTTCAGAATTAATTCTAGCTTCAGATCATATTTCCTCGTCTATTTGGGACTTCTTAATGGTGACAAACATGATTCTAGCATATTTAGGATAATAATTTTTGGTTTCTTATTATTTTCTTCTTAGTTTTTGGGTTATTATTACTTATTTTGGTTAATTCTAAGTGGGCCTCATATAACTCCACCTAAGGGGGGTCCATTAGGGTTTATTTAAGTCTAGAGTTTGTATAAATAAAGGCATAAAAATACATGTAAGTTCAACAATTCAGATTAATAAAAATTTTTATTTGCCACACTTTATGTGTTTGTGTTGGTGAGATAATTTTTCTTCCATGGTTCTCTAAAGAACTGAAAATGACTTATCGAAGAACAACTGGCTTCGTGACCTTATCCTTATATTTCTTGATGAGGATCAGCCCAACACCAAGCGTAATAATGCCAACAACCCATTAGAGGTGCCAATTGGGTCAATTATAAGAGCAAAAAAGCTTAAAGAAGCAATGAATGGGCTTGTTTAGAACATATGGAGCAAAATGGATATAGAGGGGCTTGGGACATTTAAGGAGAATGAAGGACAGTCTTTAAGTCATCTAATTCAGGTCTAAGAAGAGCTCAATTCATATGGAACAAGGGGCTGATGTGTCTGGCCTAATACCAGCCTTGTTAGGCTTGTTTTTTTCCCTAATGCTACAAGGATAGAAAGTCAGCATTTTATTCTCCTAATTAAGTAATGATGTTGGCCACATCTTATTCCTAAAAAGAGGAGGATTATTTAATGCTTTTCCTAACTTAGGATGGAAAGTAACTAAATCAGCAACAAAGGAGAAAATTTGTTTTCTTATTTGTCTAAGTTAAACAAGGAAATCCAAGCTAATCAAGGACATCAAAGGGGGCAGCAACACAAATTTTTCAAATCAGATTTCTCCTAGTTTATTTGGGACTTCTTAAGGGTGACAAATCTGATTTTAGCATATTTAAGATGATAATTTTTTAATTTTTATTATTTTCTTCTTAGTCTTTGAGTTATTATTATTATTTGGGTCAATTGTAAGTGGGCTTCATATAAGTCCACCTAAGAGGGGTCCATTAGGGTTTCTTTAAGTCTAGAGTCA
>Ga0325405_1007776_pt1 | contig 10762 bp, 3 predicted proteins | sample PopdelMetagenome_21_FD_205663 | JGI IMG/M metagenome (GOLD analysis project Ga0325405, IMG submission 205663) | Populus deltoides microbial communities from Bellville, Georgia, United States - Xylem-Control-R2 | ecosystem: Host-associated > Plants > Phyllosphere > Stem > Wood/Secondary xylem...
TTTCCATACCCTTTTCACCCTTTTCCTCACTTTATTAATTCAGAAGAGCATTCAAAGTGCACCAGTTTTTCCATGTTTTTATCTACCAAATTAAAAAAATAAAAAATAAAAAAAGGTGGTGGAGACCAAGCAGTCCTGCATTCTGCCATCGAGATCAGACTTGAATGATTGAAAAAAAATAGATTTATGGTGTGTGAAAACCTGTTGATGGTAAGAAGACAATGATGAAGAAAACTATTGGATTATTGTGGTAAAAGTACCGTGGACAAGACACATTTTAATGCGCCTTGAAATAGTAAAACACATTATTTTAAACTATCTTAAAATTTAATCATAAAATTAAAATTTTAATTTAATTAAAAAAATATAAAATCATGGAATTAAAATCAAATTTAACATTTAAAAATAAAATAACATCTTTTTTTTTTGAGTTAGACATAAAAACAAGCGCCAATGAAATGTAAGACTTTTTTCCTGAACTTTAAAGAATAAAATTGAATAGCAAAGAACTTGAGTGGAAAAAAAAACTGGTTATTATAATTCATAATGAATTTCAAATTTGGTTTTAAAATTTTTATTTTTTTTAATTTTTAAATTGAATAACAACTGAGTATTTATTTATTTCTTTTCAATACTGCGAGAACCCAATACAAAGCTAATTAAAAAAGAGAATCAAGCCTGGTCTCAAATAAACTGAACTTGAAAAGATAAAATTGAAGAGCAAAGAAACCTTAAGTGGCAAGAAAAAAAAAAAACCTAGCACTACTCAATTGTTCTCAATCAATGAACACAATTTTTTAACTTCCAAATCCAGCATCAACGGAGTGACAATTTTTACTCGACAGCCAAATCTCTGGAAGAAAAAACAAAAGACAGGCAAGAACCCTAAAATAACCTTACAAAACACCCAAGCCTTCCAACATCATCTAGGGCAAACACTAGTCTGCAGAAACAAATTTCATGCCAAATCTCCTAACTCTGATACAAAAGAAAGTGTCTCAGCTTCAAGCGATGGTTCAACATCATCAACAACTACTTTCTTGTCTTTCCTTTGCCCTCTTCTCAGGCTTTTCTCTGTAAGTGTCTTTAACAACTCCTAGCTAAAGAAACATTTTTCATTTCTCTGTAAATGTTGAAACTTTCATGTTATATACTAAACTGGATTAGAACATGAAAATTTTGATCTTGGCTATAAAGGTTGGAACTTTTTCTTTGTTTCTCTTGTTGGTCCATCTGGGTCTTTATATAATCCTTGTCATCATCAAGAAATTTATAGGTTTGGTTGTTCTTTCTTGCAGGGAGGTGATCCCTCTCGAGAACGGAATTATACTTTAAAGGTAATCTCTTCGGACAGTTCCCTTGTTTTAAGCATTTATTGTTTGTTCTTTAATTTTTTTTAGACGGTTCATTAGCAATACTTTTCTCTTTCAGTTAGTTTTGGTTGATATTCCTCCTCAATTTGTATTAAAAGTTTTTGAAATGACATTGGCCACTGTCTTAATCTTTTTTTGTGTCGATGTTGAATGCATAAATTAGAAAATTCTTCCATTCCTGAACAATTTTATCTATATGTTTTTGTTGTTTAAGGTAGAAATTGTAAACGAACAATTTCAACTCAATAACTTAAGCTATTAAATAAGGTATCGAGATATGATTTATATTATTTTCTAACACACCTCCTCAAATAAAAGTTCTTTGGGTTTGAAACTTACTCAACCTCATACTATCTTGTGCTTGATTTTAATCAAATGAATAGAGGTGGTAAGATTTGAACTCATGACCGCTTAATCATTAAAATTTTGATACGGTGTCAAAAAATCATCTCAATCCAATAACTTAAGTTATTAAATAAAATTTCAAAATATATAAACTTAAATAAAATTTCAAAATAGGATTTATATTATTTTTCGAATAGTAACTTATTCCTTTTCTACATTGACAATACTTCCGTGGGGTTAAGATCGCTACTTAAGAATTTGAACAACCACATCAGATCCTCCCAAACCTTTGCAACTGTGTGAGTTTGCTATATTTTGTTCCGAGAGCGTAATCAGAATTCCGATATCACAGTTGCTCGCACTGCATGCTATGTAGAGAATGTACATTTTCTTCCTCTGTTTAAGTGCATCAACAGTATTTAACTATATGTTCTTTATTGTTATAGTGTGTAGTCAATAGATTAAACATTTGGTGTTAGCTTATGATATAGGTAGATTGACTATGACTAACCAGCGAATTATTTATACATTATAGGCTCCGTTATGCGTTCAGACTTGCTTGCTTTCAAGTTAGGTTTTATGCAATATGGTACTACGATTGGGACTTTCAAGTCAAAACCAAACGCTCTTTTTAAACAAAAGAATGCCCCTTTTGCAGGAGGGTCTGAGAGGCGATGCATGATTGAGCTAGATCTTTCTGTAGAGGTGAGGAATAACCTTACATTGATTTCATTGTGCTTGGTTATGTCATGTCGATGTAGGTTGTAGCCTTGTAGGTGAGGTAAATTGATGTCTTATTATCCCAAGAAAGTCTCACCGTTCACATTTTAACTTTCTATTGTAAGCAAATCTCACATTCCTTCAAATTTCATGGGATTTATGTGTTGGCACGAAGAAGATTGTGGCATTTTTCTACCCACTTTCTGCTAAACATATGATCAGCCAAATTAAGAGTAGGAAGTGGATCTTTTCATAGGATTTGAACTCAATTATCATCATATTAATTTTAGGCCTCAAAAGAAAATAAAGAGAAAATAAATATGTTTCTAAAAAAGTCCATAGATTTTTCACACGAGAGCAATCAGCATAGAAGTCTTAAAGATATCCAATTTGAGTTGTAACCACATCAACTAATCAAACATGCATTTGCATTGTATCGTACACCTTATGCCAATTATTTAATTATAGTCCTTGTTTGTGGTATGATTCTTTGAACTCCAAGATTTTTGGTATATCACAGTAATGAAGTTATGATATTGAATATATTAAATCAATTGGATTTCAATTTAGTTTGTTTATGTAGAAGGTCATATGTTTAGGTTGGATTCAATTGCACCTCAGATTTAGTCGATTTTCGGCCTTGAATGTTGGAAAGTGAAAAGGCTAGAAAATTACAATCCAATGATAAAGACCTAGGGCTTGCTGTCACAAAGCCCAAGTCTGACCAAGTAATCATCTTTAAAAATTAACATGGACATGGAGTTGAATTTATATGTTCTGTCTCAAGTCCCTCCCTTGTTTTGGTAACTTCACTTTGAATTCTTTGATAAATGGTTTTCATACAATTTTTCTCATCTATTGCTTTGACATGTATGCACCGGTGTATCCTTGTCTAGAAGGCTCTGTGAGGCATAGGGAAATAGTCAAAAAAATTGGTGGCAAAGAGCCGTATGTGATTACTTCAGTAAGATTCTATATTATGTATATGTGAATTTGTGATAAGCTATTGTTGTTGTTGCACTGAGTCACAATGAGCTCTAGGCTTTTTTTCGATCCTTTGTCGAGCATCAACGAAGAATTTCAAGTACGTATGTCTGTTGTTTTGGTCCAACATTCACCGAAAAAGAAAACCGAACCACTAGGAGAAGGAAATACATGAGAGTAATCGATGTTGGCGGCAGCGGCTGAAGTGAGAAGAGGTTCAGAAGCCTTTTTTACTGGGTCCGAAATTCATCGATGCCAAATGAAAATAATGGGTATGTTTCTTTTATCTCCAACTACTTCATCACTGTTGTCTAGCAACCACTCCAAATCCATTTCTTCTTCTAGCACTAGCAGTAGGAAGCCCAAAAATCATGATGCTTCTTCTTCTTTTAGAAACATTGATGATGCCCTTGCTTCTTTCAATCACATGCTTCATAGGAAACCCCGGCCTTGTATTGATCAATTCAACAAACTGTTGTCTGCAATTGCTAGAATGAGACATTATGAGAATGTGCTTTCTCTGTCCAGACAAATGGAATTGGGAGGAATCAATCAAGTTTTTACTATTTATTGCTTTGCTTGAAACGTGTGGATCTTGGGTTCTCTGTCTTGTCCAAAATCATTGAACTTGGTTTTCAACCCGATATTGTCACATTTTCTAACTCAATCAATCTGCTCTGAAAAGTGGGTACAATAGCCCGAGCCGTGGAATTCTTTGATGACATGGTGGCAAGAGGGTGTCAACCTGATGTCCACACCTATAATACAATTATCAATGGCTTATGTAAGATTTTGGGGAAACTGCTGCGGCTGCTGGATTGTTTAAGAAAATGGAAGAGGCAGGCTGCCAGCCGAATGTGGTGATATACAGTATACTCGTTGACAGTCTTTGCAAAGATAGGCTGGTGAATGAGGCTTTCGATATCTTCTCCAAGATGAAGGCTAAAGGCGTCCCCCCAACGGTTGTCAGTTACACCTCTTTAATACAGGGCTTATGCAATTTCAGCCGATGGAAGGAGGCTTCGGCAATGCTAAATGAAACAAGGAGTTTGAATATCATTCCGAATATTGTCATCTTCTGCCTGTTGATTGATTGATACAATTTGTAAAGAAGGCAAGGTTTCAGAGGCTGAAGGAGTGTTCAAAACAATGACTGAAATGGGTGTGGAGCCTAACAACGTTAGTTAATATTCCTTGCGAACAGAAGTTCTTGAAGCTAGAAATCTATTTGATGTCATGATAACCATGGGCTCTAAACTTGATGTTCTTAGTTATAAAATCTTAATTAATGGATATTGTAAGGCCATGAGACCTAGCAACTTTTGAATGAAATGATTCATCAAGGCTTAACTCGAAACAATGTCAGTCACAACACTCTTATTGATGGCTTTTGCCAATTAGGGAGAGTTAGGGAAGCACAAGAGCTTTTCAAGAACATGCACACTAGTGGCAAACTCCTAGAATATTTCTTGATGGCATTTGCAAACAAGGGTAATATGATAAGGCACTCAGACTGTTTCGAGCAATGAAAAGTACTTGCTTGAAGCCTGTTCTAGTGATGTATAACTTCCTGGTTGATGCCATGTGCAAATTCAGGAATCTTAGAGATGCAAGGGAACTGTTTTCAGAACTCTTTGTCAAAGGGTTGCAGTGTGGTGTTCAGATATACTCTACAATAATAAATGGACTTCGTAAAAAAGGATTGTTAGATGAAGCATTGGAAGCTTTCTGAAATATGGAAGAGGATGGCTGCCCTCCAGATGAATTTTCCTATAATCTTATTATCCAAGGATTTCTCCAGCACAAGGATGAATGGCAATGCAACTTATTGGTGAAATGAGAGACAGAGGTTTCATTGCGGATGTGGGACCACAACCTCGTAGAAGATCTGTTATCTAATGAAGACAATCTTGTTTTGAAGAAGTATCTAGGCTTACGTGAAGTTTGTCAAGGTGAAAAGGTGATGCAAACTTTTATTTCTCGATGCTGCAAATTCATGTGGCAAATATCAAGTAATTTTTCCTCAACATGGAAGTTATTTTTAGTTCAATCTTGTCAACATCTGAACAACGGCGCCAGTTACATGCCACCAAATCATTGGAATTGCTAAACTAATAGTTCATCTTGATGAATGGTTCTGGTCTTACATTGAATCAGATTTCTACATTATGTTTTCAGTGGCCAGAAAAATGATAGTTCATCTTGATGAATGGTTCTGGTCTCATATTGAAGATGGCCACTATGAGCTAAATAAACTTGTCTTCACTGAATTTGGTTGTTTAACCTGAACAAAGACTTCCAGCCATCCCAGCAGGGCCGATTTTACAAAACCATTTTAGACATCATATATAAATCTGCAAAGACAAAAGCAGGCTGGAGCCGGTGCGTTGATCTGGCAGTTGTTTGTTGAAGGAATGGACGAGTTTTGATTATGGGATTGTTCCATGGGAAAGGGAGTCAACGTACAGAATTCTAACTGATCAATCGTGCAGATTGGCCAGAATCCAGGGATTTACCCTACAAAATCGATGTTTGACGGAATTGTGTTTGTAGCGGCAGTGAAATTAAGAAGTTCTGTCTAATGTTTTAATTTCTGTGTGTGTGGGGGGGGGGGGGGGGGGGGGGGAATGTGTTCTCATTTGTGGTGTGGGATTGCTCCAGCAAGGGAATCATGTCACAGGTCTTGTGCCTTATTCTACTCAATCACATACAAGTTATGAAATCAGGTAGATGAATTAGATAACTATATAGCAGTATAGAGATTGCAGAGACTGATGTAAAATCTTATGCTCTTCACATCAGAGGCTTTTTATTTGATACCTCAAAAAGAGGTTAGATTCAGGAAATTTATGTTTCCCTGCAATCAAAAGTGTGAAAGTTTCAAGGTTGTACAATTTGAAGCTCAAAAGGGCAAATGAAATCGTCACTTATCTCATGGTTTGCTTTGAGCTTTTCCACTAAAAATTGTCATATGCCATTATTACATAGTCGTCAGCATGTACTTCATATCCTTAAGCGAACAGTAACTCAATTTCCTTAAGCACGGCTACAATTTTTTTTAGTGTTTTGTTCAAAATTGGAATTCAGGGGACACGCCATTTCTAAATATTGTTGTCTGAACAATTTCCTAGTATTTGTGTTGGCAACCGCTGGCGCAATCTGTTCTATAGCTTGACAAATCTCTGCTTCAGATGCCCCGTAACAACAAAATGAAGGTGTGAAATATGTACTCTGCCCACTTCTGTGTACAATTTGAAGCTGAGCTGGAAGAGCATTGCAATTTGCAGGTGATTCCATTTAAAGCTGCATTCTGGATTTACCAAAATGCATTCTGGATTTTTTCAAACTCCTCAAAATCTTAACAATGAAGGAAATAATACAATAAACAAAAATATGCCAAGAATAATAAAGAATGTGCCCAACGTCATATAATATCTTGATTGATGCCATATGCAAATCAGGGAGGGAATTGCTTTCAAAACTTAACGTTGAAAGGTTGCAGCCTAATATTCGGATATACACTACAATAACAATGCACTTTGCAAAGAAGGGCTGTTAGATGAAGCATTGAAAGCTTTCTGAAATATGAAAAAGGATGGTTGCCCTCCAGTGAAGGTTCTTATAATGTTATTGTCCGAGGATTTCTCCAGCACAAGAATGATATAGAGGCAGTGCAACTTATTCGTGAAATGAGCGACAAAGGTTTCGTTGCAGATGGGGAAACAGGAAACTTGATACTAGATCTGTTCGTCAAGGTGATGTAAATTTTCCATGGTTCTAATTCATGTGGCCAATATCAAGTAGCTTTTTTTCTCTGTAAATTTTCATCATCTTGTGTAAAATTGTGATGCTTTTGCTATAGTTTCGTCAGAATCCAGAAATCTAGATTTTCAGTAACTGTGTTGTTATTTTTATTATGTGTAGCCTGTAAATTCATGGTCAAATCTAGAGATTGCAAACATCCTTTATAATACTTCATATATACTAATAAACATTAATTTCTGCTATAGGTTGGGCAGGCAAAATGTCCTTCATCCAGAGAAAAAGGAGAAAAAAGAGAAGGATATGAGAAAATTCACATGTATGTGAGCGATCGATTTACAGGTTCTCTCCCATGGTTTTGATTATATATATATATATATATATATATATATATATATATATATATATATATATATATATATATATAATCATTGTGAAACTAACAAGACTCGGAGGACAACATATCACCATAGTTTTGAAATCCGACCGGCCTAGCGGATCGACTCAGAACCCAGGGTTGGAATCGGGTCGGGTTTAAGAAAAAATAGAAAAAGTTAAAACCTGGAACGACCCGGCAAGACCTGATCAAAAACTCGATTGCAACTTGCTGACTTTTATTTTGTTTTTTTTTTACTAAAATAACATCGTTTTGATTTTTTTAAAAAATCAGAATTAACCTGGGTGACCCGAACAAAACCTGAAATCCAGGCTTTGGACCAGGCTAGCTACCATGTCAAGTTTAAAAACTCTGATTATTACTTCTAAGTTTCTCTCCTATTTAGTCATCAATTAATGATATAAAACTAATGTGATGTTTTCTGCTGGATTTACAGCATGAAATATTTTTATAAATTGTATGGATATATCTTTAGAATATAATATGTTTTCTTTTAAATTAAATTATGACAAGCTTTTCAAGTAAGTTGGCAATTGAATTCCTCAGAACTTCAAGCCAATGTCGGGACAGTATGGTGTCGGTACTTTTCATTTTCCACTAAAACCTAGAATAATAGTCTTAAAGCAAACTTGATTCTCAAGACTTGGAGTTTTCTTGGGTGCTTCATTCCAATGTTGTCGTTGCTGAAGAGAAATCAAATCGTTAGTTTTTGAAAAGAAAAAAAATAAAAAATGAAATTTTTAGTTGCATATCTAATTATAATTACTCTACACTCCACGGTAGGTCAATAATTTTTTTAAATATCAAAAAAATATAAAAAATATTTTAATTAATAATATACTTATATTATTTTGTATTATTAATTTTATATTATTATTTGATCATAAAAGTGTTGATATAATATTAAAAAATTATATTAATTCAAAAACTTAAATTATTAATTAACATCACAAGATATAATTTATATTATTTTTATTATTATAACGTTATTTGGTTAACAAATATTAAAAACAACAAGGAAAATCTGGATTGGGTTTTCAAAACAGAAAGAGAAAAGGGCACACACCGTAAAAGACAATTAAAAGTTTATTTGTGTCAATTAACCCTAAAAAACTAAAAGAAAAGCAAAGCAGAGATCAAAAACCTTTGTTCTTTGGCTGACAACCAATGTTCTTGGATAAAAGAGAGACCCCCCCACCAAGAACTTTGATGGAATTTCGTGGAAAAGATAGGAAAGTTGTACGCAGGTGTCTATCTCTCACCCTAACTTGAGACCAAAGCACATAAAAGTGAAAGAATTATGATAGCAAAGAAGCCATATCGTCAAGAAGTCAAAGAAATAAAGAGAAGAAAGCTTGGGCTAGACACTGCACACGCAAAGTATACGAAGAAATTAAACAAAACTTCTCGCGAAATTAACAAAATTTTTCACGAAAAACACTGCTTAAATCCACAGGAAATTAAAACACTCTTAATCTACAGAGATTAATTTCTGATATCTTTCAGTTTTTTTTTTTGTTAATTTAATTATACATTGAAATTTTTCATCTACATTTATTTGAATGCCTTGAATGATTTGATGAATATGATCAAATAGTTATTGATTTAATATTTAGCTTTTTTCTTAAGTGACTCAAACGCCTTGAATGATTTGATGAATATGATCAAATAGTTACAAATACTGTCATGGGCGAATCCAATTCCAAAAAAGTTGAATTTTGTCCTCATGTCTTGTCAAAAATTTTGATTTCTGGAGTCTAGATCACTCTAATAATTTAAAACTGCCGTTGGACTGTTTTTCTTTTTAAATTACCTTTTTTATATTTTTTAATTATTTTAAAATACTAATATTAAAAATAAATTTTAGTATGTTTTTAAATAAAAAATATTTTAAAAAATAATCTCTTCTGCATTTTTAAACAAGCATTAAAAGAGACGATGAAAAGAAATATCTCATATGTAAATTATATAATTATTTTGTTAAATTGGATAGAAAAGTAAAAATTAAAATTAATAAAATTCATTTATTGACACGATTAAAAATATATTAAAAATTAGAAACTCGTAAAGTTATCATTTAATTTTCTTTTCCTTTCTTTTTCAAATTTTCTCTGCAATTGCTTGACCCTCACAAAGAAAGAAGATGGTGGGGCTTACGAAACTTGTAAAAAAGTTTTGGGAAGGCTGTGTGCTTTTTCTGTTATATTCCTTTTTCCAAAATAGTAGATTTTGAGTTGAGACAAGGTTTGAGCACAAGTGCAGCGCAGTTTCATGTAGCCAAAGATTCATGCTTTTCAGTAAAGGATAAAATATAAAAATTCATACAAGAAATGGAAAGGAAATAGATGAACGAAAAAAAAAAAAAAAACATTAGATCGGGAGCTTCATGCTTAAAAAACTAAACTTGTTTTAATTTTTATTTAATTTATGCAAGTTTGGACTTTATCAAATATAATTTGTAATTAAATTTGACATGTTCTTTCTTGTTAAAGAACCATTTTAACCCGTCATCTCTCTCATGACAGAAACATCATTAACAAATTTTATCAAAATTGATACTAAAATGTTCTCAATCCAATAACTTAACCTGTTAGATGAGGTTCCAAGATATAATTTATATTATTATCTAACACACCGTTTCAAGTGAAAGCCCTTTAGGCTTGAAACTTGTATAGGTCCATATTACTTGATTTTTATCAAATAAATGAGAATGGTGAGATTCGAACTCGTGACCGCTTGGTTATCATGGTTCTAATACCATATTAAAGAACTATCTCAACCCAATAGTTTAAGCTGTTAGATAAAATCTCAAGATATAATTTATATTATTCTCTAATATTTCTAATCCAAATTGCGTAACTTTTGATCAATTTTAATTTAAGTCCACTAAAAAAAAATAAGTTGAATTATTTGCATATGTTTTGTCAATACTTTGGATTTCTCCTAGCTTCTAAAGAAGGCGGTGACAAATTTAAACAAATTAGAATATATTATTTACTATCAATGTTTTCTTTACAAAAAAAAAAATCTCAAGCCAAAATTGTTAATGTACATTACAAATAATTGCATTATCAATATAGTATTATTTATTTCAAAATAATAATATGATTAAACTTGATTAACCTAATAAATTATCTCATTGATTGACTTGACTCGTATAAAATCTGTTTTGATATAGTTT
>Ga0325405_1007778_pt1 | contig 10762 bp, 3 predicted proteins | sample PopdelMetagenome_21_FD_205663 | JGI IMG/M metagenome (GOLD analysis project Ga0325405, IMG submission 205663) | Populus deltoides microbial communities from Bellville, Georgia, United States - Xylem-Control-R2 | ecosystem: Host-associated > Plants > Phyllosphere > Stem > Wood/Secondary xylem...
AATTAAAAATAAAAACATTTTTAAAATAAAAAAACAGACATTCTCAGAGATTCTCTGTTTATGCTGTTCCCCATGTATGGACAGATCTAGCGCATGTCTGATCATGAACTGCCAGTTCCCCTGCTTCCTTTGTTTTTTCTACTCCACATCTGAACTCTATCATGTGCGATTAATTTGTGAGGGATACAAGCATCGAGGGTACAATAATATGTTGCGAGTATTTCACATGGTAACATTCCTACTTCAGCTCACGGCTTTCCAACTGACAATCTGACAACGGCTCTGGCTTGGAACACCATGTTTTTTCAAAACAATATATTTTTATTAGCTTATAATACCTTTTCTTTTTCAAAATCTGAGAGTATTTTCATACGGGCTTATAAGAAAAATGCCAAAACAACATCAATAATAATAATAATTCATTTTCTTTTATGAAAGAGGCATCCTATGTAAAAATTATGAGTGATCACCCACTCACGAGCAAGAACAAGTACGGGTTTAAGACAATATAGCTGAAATTAATTAAATACTGCCCAAATGAAAACAACAGAAATAATAATATAAATAAAACTGACAAATAAGTGATCAGCTCCCCACCATGAGCTAGCTGTGTGCATGCCGAAGGCAGATTAAAGACTGATAGTGCCCGCTAATTGCGGCTTGTTTGCAGCAGGGACTGGCGCATTGACCTAATCTGACCACCGCATCGCTGCTTAGACTTGCAGTGTTTGTCTTCTCCTTTTCGGCTACGTGATCAGGTGAGATTGGATGATAATTAATGATTTGGCTAAATTCTCTCCGTTTGTTTGTTTATTTATTTATTTGTATTGCTATATATTACAACTCGATGATTCATTTTTTTTTTTATTATGTCTAGCTCATGATTTAGCCTCAAACTAGTATTATTACAAGAAATTGTAAAACTAATAATACTTTTATAGAATTAACCACCATTAAGCCACGTGTCTGTTCACCATAGCATTTTAACTGCTTAACATCTCGCAAATTATTGTGTATTGGAATAATCAAGTTTTTAATAATTTTACATTTGATTTTTGAATCTTTTGTGTATGATGAAGCCTTTTTAAACGCAAATTAGCACCCAATTATATATTAATTTTTGAGATTTTTTTTTATCATTAATGACATTTTTAGATAAAAAAAATAGTCAATTTTGATATCAATGAATTCCATTTCACGAGGCGAGTTTGATCTCTGTGTTTTTTTTCTTCTCCTTACACAACGAGGTAGATTTGATCGTGAGAATTATTTTGGCTTCTGGTTGATTTTAGTTTTTTTGGTTTTTTGTGGTCATAGTTAGGTTTATCAAGGTGTTTTGTGAGTGTTTCGAGTTAAAAATAGATTTTAAATTAAAAAAATTGAAACGCTGATTTTTCAGCAATCCCTGACATGAGAATCTATAAAAAGCAGACAACGTGTCATTTTCTATCTTAAAAAAAAAAAACAAGAAATGAGACGGTTCGTCTGCCCTTTTAAGAAATAAAAAAAAATAAAACAGGTCCAAGCATTTAGGTTGTTGGAAGGCCTACGCCTTTAGGTTGTTTTATTTTAACGCCAAGGTCCATGCACTTAGGTATTTTTTCTATTAATTTTAAAAAATTTGATAAAACAAATCATTGAATCCAATTGAGTCTATTATTTGGGTAGCGAGTTTAATGGGTTAATCCATGACATCTAGGTTATTTTTGTTTTGTTTTTTTTGGGGGGAGGGGTTAATGTTTTTTTGTCCCTCAATTTAAAAAATACAATTTCACTATTTGTTATTGATAATTTATTTATTTTTATTTATCTCAAATCTAAGAGAATACAATTTCACTTTTTGTTGTCAATAATCTACCGTTATTATCTTGGCCCGACGTGCCTATCACAGTTTTATTTACTTTAAAAAATATGTTGTTTCATAAAAAAAATAATTTTATGCACTTTTTTATTGTATAATTAAATGAAAAATAATTTATAGGATAAAAAAATTATTAAATTCAATGACGTGCATTATTTTTATTGCAAGTTTGTTTATTTAACTAGATTTCACTCTTTTTTTAATCAAATGTTTTTTTACTGATTTTATTTTTTAACATTGAATTAATTTGAGATTGAATTTTTTAATTTATTTTTTTTAAAATTATCACAATAAATTTTGCAAATCAACCTAAATTAATTCTAATGAATTAAATATTTTTCTATCTCGGTATTGGATCAAATTATTGTTCAATTCATGATTAATCTATTTCCTTTTTTTGGAAAAAATATTACCGTACCTAAATATTTTTTTTCACTAAAAAAATATTTTAATACGACCCGTTGCTGATAATTGAAGATCTCGATACGTACGAGGACAGGGCTCCTTCGCGGATTGAACAAGGATGATGTTCATAAATGGCGCAAGCTCACATGTACTCTGTTGGCACTGACAAGTTTACGATACATATTTTTGTGCCAATCTTGTCTTCCATTCCTGCATGAAGCATGTCTTAATTACTACTTTGTTCATTAAAAAGTCACTAAAGAACAGCTAGTTGTCTCCCACATCTCCATTAAGGACCACCTAGCTGATGCACTTACAGAACCTCTATCTCGACATCGATCTCAGCAGCTCATGTACAAGGTTGGTGTCTAAGATGGGAGCACCATCTTGGGAGTGGGGGGCATGTTAAGAAAACACCAGAGAACTTCTCAAAGAATCCTCTCAGAAAAATCATTGCAGAAATTAAATCTTTCTCCAACTACTACAATATCCGAAGATATATCTCTATTGACCAAGATAATTTTGTAACTGTATATATTCTAGCCGAAAAACGTGAACGAAAACATACTTGTATAGCAAATTTATTTATTTATTATTTTCATTTATCTAGTTTATGTTGAACTTGAGCTATATCCATATTTGTGCTGGAATACGGTCCCGCATCCAGGTGATAATGCTCTCAAATTCCCTTCTTTCATGCATGTTTAATTGTTTTAATCCATCGCCATTTTTTCTTTAACGAACAATTGATAAATCTTTCAGATATAAATTTTGCTTACATCCTCATCATTTTTTGGCACCATCTTGTTATTTTCAACCAAAAAGTAGTTCTTTGTTTACTTCCATAAAGCTGAAAGATCTAGAAAAGAAAGCAGATTTAGGAGTGCATGGAGATGTCTAGTACCGCAATACCTATAGATCAGGTTAATATATCATTCAAATACATATAACATCAGGCGAGAATATATTAGGTGATTTTTCCGTTGGATGATGTGATATACCTCTACCTAATAATTTTTCCAATCTATTCAGGCTCAACACCAAGCGTATCCAGAGCAAACGCTAAATCATTCCAGGTCTTAGACATGGCGCCTTCGTCGTTGACTGCTAGCCCTCACCTCCTCTTATCACAGTAAATCCCCGATGGTTTAAAGCGTACTACTGTGAAACGCACCTTAATTCCCCTTCTTGTTTCTGCAACTTCTCTCAATTTTTAATAGTATTAACGTCACCAACATCAAGTGACCAGGACAAATGATAAAGTATGTAGATGTGTATTTAAGAAAATAAGCTGTCAGCCACATTAAATTACTCCAATGAAGTAACAACATGAAAAGTGCATTAGCATCCTTGGACCTTCCCAATCATCCAATAATGTATCGATCAAAGCAAAAGACAAACATTTCAGTAATGAAATGGCTCAGTACGCCCCATGGCCATGGCCATGGTATCGTTTCCGTCCCCTTAATTAATCACATGTCGTAGACAGGAAAACAGATACGAGAAAGTGGGATGGCACAATAAACCTCCAAATGATATTAAAAAGTAGATATTGATGCATTGTTTACAGCTGACAGAACTTGAATAGTACGGCTTTCAAGTTTTGCAATCCAAGATGGACTGAGACTAAATGCAAAGAAAGTTGTGAGGGTGTGCTAAGAACACTAGCATTGTAATATAAATGCTGAAAGAAAACCAAACTCACAACATTAGATGGCAATCTACTTGATCGTGTGAAAAAAATATGACAGTAATACAACACGAATTACAGTGTTTAAGCTCTAATACTACTATCAACAACAAGCAGACACGGGAACCATAAAACTTTATGGGAATCCAGATCACACGGTTGGTGCAGGATGGTGCTCGGAGCCATGATGCTTGTTTCCTTATCTTCCATCGTCCAATCCAGGAGATAAGAAATATCTCTTACAAGATTAAGAGGGTACATTGAAGTGAAAGAGCCAGGAGATGACAAAGGCAAAGACCATACATGCTAGGAGGAAATTCAAGAACTGGTGACCCTGCCAGAAGTTTCGGGTCTCTGCAGGTTGCACAGGCCCAGTTGTGGTTGCCATGGCACCATCATTGGCCTGGTTCCACTGCTCTGCCAACTCAGTTTCATTCGCACCAGCTACATTTCGTGCAACTGATCCACAAATCTCACAGGTTCTGCAGTTAGATTTTTTAAAGAAATATCACTCAACAAGTGATCTTAAACAGCGACACAATTTACATCGTTTATTTCGAATGCTAAGACAAATCCATCCAAACCAATATCAATACAATGTTAGGAAGGAATACATTCCATATTCTAAACAAAGATGGACAAGAAATAGCTATTGGCAACATTATAGTCCACTAATACTTCTAACCTGTCATTCTCAAAAGAAAATACTGCATAGCGAACATCTGATACAGAAAAGGTATTCCGTAGAATTTTATTAAATACCAGCCATTTCTACTGTAGAAGACAAAAGCATGATAAAGATGATCTCTTGTGATGTCTACACATAGAAAGGCATGGGTTGATGGAGAATAATTTCCATTTTGTTAGGCAAAGTATGAGAAAATGAAATACCAATCAAAACAAACCCATGCCAGGTTTGTCATTCTAAATTTAAGACGATACACTGGAGATTTGGTCCAATCATTCATTATATTCTGTTAGCCGTGACCAGTCTCAGTAATCAGCCAGGGAACTTGTGAGCCTGGCTAACTGAGATCATTCCACCATGAAACGGTCCTTAAAATTAGAAATTCAATAGGACAAATACAACAAAACTATGAAACTGTCAAAACATATGCGTTTGAGTTGCATCATAGAAAGCCTTGATTATCCTATTCATATGTAAATCATGTAGGAGGACAACATATGAATCTTCTACTCCCTGTGTAATGTAGGAACTATCACGCAAAAAAAAAATCATGTTCTGATCTGTTTCCTTCTAAGCTCCACAAGATTGAAGGAAAATAGAATCCTTAAATAATTCAACTTTAAAAGGGAAATTAGCCAACTGAAAACATGTTTTTCGTAGTTGAAGTTAATTTGCAAGTGTGTTGTAGCAAGACATATTGTGCATAGCACAGCAGCTGCAACTCAGCCTCAAATCCTCGAAGTGGATTTTCCAGGAAGAGTGCTGGGTAGCCTTGCTGCACGGAACAAAAAAAATGTATGGGATGAGTCCACATGCAGCAGATTATGGTTCTCAATCGAATTCAATGGCTTATATTCCATTTCCCTAGCTACTCCAACATATTTTTCTTCACACAGAAGAATCTGAACCCAAAGGACTCCTTGACCAAGTCAAATTCATTCCACAAAGGTTATAAGCTGGGTAAAATTCAGAGACCATGTCTGATCATAAAGGAAACGGATGGTTTTATAGGGGAAAGTACCATGATGTCAAAAGCCAAAAATCCACACGAATTCCTGTAGTGCCACAAGAAATGCACTGGACTAGGAAATAATGCAATACCGAGGCAATTCACTAAGTTTCTTTCAGTATGAGCTAATAGGCAGATTTTGAACAGCAAAAAGAAGCAACAGAAGGGAAAGGGCAAGTTAGACGAGCGACTCCAAATGCAATCCAAAAGGAATCATGAGATGAAAAATATAACAGATAATTTATTTTGTATTTGTTTTAAAACATGATATTTCTGCAATGAAAATCATCTAAATCACCATGGTATGAAATCCTAGAACTGAAATGGCGCCATAGACCTTGGGATCCAGCCGGAATTTTTGTTTTAGATCTCTTAGTGATCTGACACTATTTGGTTGATCTTTCTTCGTAAGCTGTGCGGGTCACTAGACAATAAGACAAAATGGAAGAGTTCTGATTTTTTTTAAGGTACGAGCGTCATGAAACTATAGTTCAACAGGTGTCCAACCTACCACAGATAGCCTGTCTGTATACATCTTATCAGTAATATCTGCTAGTGCCTGGTTTATCAATCTAAATTATCATTGCACACTGGAGTCAAATCCCAACTTGTATTATAGCGCAATAAAAATTGTAATCGCATTACACAAGATATTTTGACAAAATAAACAATGGAATGATTATTCACGTAGTTGGAATTAAAAGTAGGGTTTAACCTTTTTCTTTCGCCATAAATAATTCTTTTCATTTAGTGCATAGGCCACTTTTACTCTCCTTTCCAAACCAACAAAGTAGAGATTTTATTCTAAATTACGTTCCATTAACATGTTCCTTGCATCAAGCACGATGCTTTTCGCTGGTATTTTCACCAAATATTCCTCCAAGGCTTTTGTACTAACAAAAACAATTAGTATTATATGCATCTCGAACAATAATTTCCAAAGACACCAACTTTATAGCAATGACCATCTGAAACAAGATCATCGAACCCGTTTATGACACCCTTTTGGTAATCTTACCATTTGCTTCGTTAACTAACAAATTGCATAAACTCCTCAAAGACTAGTAGTGCCAAGATCAAAACCTTAAAATTTTCAGTCATCTACCTAGGAAAAAAAAAAACCTTGAAATTCCCAAGAATCAACAAATAGGCGTCCCCAAGAACATGTCAAAAATCATTTGCAAGGCAAAAATTTTACTATAATCATTGTAGGATGGCATTAGAGCACAACATCTAAATTTAGAAGCGCTAAGAACCAAAATATATAACACGTCAATAAGATCAATTCTGTGCTTTCTTTATCAACTTACTTGTTTCCCTTTATCTTGAACCAGGCCTCTGCACACTGCTTATGAGCAGCAGCCAAATCATCTTTGCAAGAACACCCCAACTCAAAAGGCACTCTAGACTCCAGATTCCCTGCATCCATGGTCAAATGACAAATCCTGCAGTCCCTCTCAACTTTTGCCAAATGTAGCTTTATCTCTGGTGCCCCACACTCCAGATCCACAACTGACACAGAAGATCTCTCCTTCACAATCTCACTGCAAGAGCCAGACTCACTTGAAGAACCTATATGCTCTTCACCCACTGACTGCTTGTTGTTGGGGTGACTACTTCCATCTACTGCATCAACATCAACATCATCATCAACAACAACAACAACAGCTCGGGTTTTTTGCAAGTTTTCCATTTTTAAAGCCCAGTTTGTTAATCTTCATGTAAAGGGTTTGGAAGGCAGAGATCATCAATGCCAACCGAAGGTCAAAGAAGCTCTCAAAACCCGTGGCAAGTGTCAGTTTTGAACAGAGCTTGTAGTAGAAATTAAAGAAAGAGGGCGGAAGATATTATGGACAGAATACAGTATCATTCAGCAAGTACAAGAAATACTACTGGAATGTATTTGATTGCTTTTCTTTTTTAAAGTCGTGGCCTTGTGGCTGTGTGCTTTCATTATTTATTTACTTATTAGGTGGCAGGGTTGGTGCAAAGAAAAACGTGTGAAGCTAGCTAAAATGGTCGAGAGGAGCCCGTTTGCAAAGGCAACAAGGGATCTATTAGAAGATGATTTGATGTTGAAGTTAACTAGTAAAACACTGCTATTTTTCCGCAGACAGCATAGGATAGTGGAGGTGTCTAGAGAAAGATTTTTATCTGTCCTCTTTAGTGCATTTATTGTATTTTAAATTCCTCATGAACCTGGACACCCTCCGATTTTGATGGGGCCGATATTGCCCATGCCTTTTTTACATAGATGATGTTGTGATAAGGGCAGTGTGGACTTTCCATTTATCATCTGCTGTCTTATCTCTGGTGAAATGGAGAGTTCGGCGTATCAGCTGCTGTTTCATGATTCTAAAATGATGTTTTTAGCCACTTTAGATTTTTTACATTGTCTAAAAGTGACTCTTTGGTTTGGTTATTAGGAGAAGTTTATTTGCTGAAAAATAGTTTATTTTAGAAAATAAATTTTAGAAAAAGTGAATTTTAGCAAAAGTGAATTTCAAAAAAATATTTTTTGATATTTGGTAGTGTAATGGAAAATAAATTGGAAAACATTTTCCAGTGTTTGGTTATGTCACGGAAAATGAGCTGGAAAATAACTTATTAATGTTTTATTTTTCTCAAGTTTATTAAAATAATGAGGAACAAATCTTACAAATTAAAAAGTTAAATGAGAATGAAATTGAAAAAAATATAATTTCATAAATTATCTCAAATAAAATAAATAATAATCAAAATAATAGAGATCAAATCTAAAAAATTAAAAAAAATAAAAGGTAAATAAATTAAAATAATAATAATTAACATTTCATAAATTATTTCAAATAAAATAAGTAACAATCAAAAGAATAAGGACCAAATTTGACAGATAAAAAATTTCAATAAAAAAATGATAAGGAAAAAACAAATAGCAATTATAAAAATAAGGACCAAAATTAATATAAAAATTAAATTTTAAGAGATGAAATTAAAAAATAAATATACAAAACAAATTATATATAACAATCAAAAGTTTGAGGATTAAATTTGATATAATCAGTAAATAATGACATTTCTAAATTTTTCACAACTTCCGGAAAGTGTTTTCCGCCCAAATTTTTCAGGAAAACACTTTCCTGAAAACCAAGCCAAATTTTTCTTTGACTGGAAAGTGTTTTCCGTTGACCAACTTTTCTAATGGCAAACAAACACAAGAAAATTTGGAAAGTGAAACCACTTTCCGGAAAACAAACACAGCCTAGGTGGCGTTTGCATTTCGAGCAAAACGCACGAGAAGAAGTAGTTTGATGTTAAGATTGTTAAAATTATGATTCAACTCGTAAAATTATATAATTTTACAAGTTAATATAAACTAAATATGTTAAATTATTCATAAAACTTAAAAATAAATAAAATCAAATTAAAATCGTGATTTCACCCCGATTTCACGCTTTCAGCTCAAAACGAGTTAATATAAACTAAATATGTTAAATTATTCATAAAACTTAAAAATAAATAAAATCAAATTAAAATCGCGATTTCACGCTTTCAGCTCAAAACAGCAATTGTGACTTGTGAGTCACTGTTCCCTCCAGTTCCAGGTGTCAAGCAAGCCTATTACACAGTACACACACAAATCGAAAGCCAAGGATATTTATCCTGTTAAAAGCGGAACTCAATTCAATGTTATTCACAATTGTTTTCATTATTTTTCAAATTAAAAAGCATGAATAATATAGTTTACACACACACACACACTTTTAGCAGTATAAAATATTAAAATTATTTTTTATATTTTTATATTTAATTAGTGTTATAAATTTAATTTTTATAATGAATATAATGTAAAGATTTTGTTTTTGGTTAACAATAAAAAAAAATTTATTGTAATTTTTAATTTAAATAAAATAAAATAAAATAAATATTTTACGATCACAACTATAAAATATTAAGAAGACTATTATAATTTATATTATATTTTTTATGAAAAATAGTTGTAATTTTAATAGAACTTTTATTTTATTGTTGAAAAAATCCCTCTTGATTTTTAATAAATAAACTCGTTTTTTTTTAAATTTCACCAAAAATAAAAACAAAAAAATAATTAGAAAAATAAAATTTAAAAAGCAAAATAGTTTTCTGTTAATGAAGCTTATATTGTTTTTGCCTCATCAGTTTTTGAGCTGAGATAGTCATGGCCTCATGTACATGGTTAGTTAGTTCTCTTAAGAATTCAAAACAACATGAAAAATCATGTTTGTTTTCTTTTCCATGTCCTTCATCTTGCTATTATTATATCTCAAATAAAATTAAAATGTGAAATTCAATTTGAAAATGGAATGATAATTATATTCTAATTTTAAATCTAATTTCTGAATTTAGAACAAACCATAATGATCAAAACTTGTAGTCATTGGTATAAAACTCAACACGGTGAATTAATTGTTGGTCTACCGGTCTAAACCTGACTCGAGTCTAGTTTAAAATAGAACCAAGTGTAAGGCAAACCAGTCTAACCTTGTTGATTGGTAGATCAATTCATGATCTAATTGACTTGATCAAAAACCGAATGAGATTCAATTTGATTTTTTCCTCCAAAATAGTTTATTTCAATATATATTTTTGTTTAAAAATCTTGAAAAAATAAAAATATTTTTATTTGAAGCATGTATTTTAAGGTGCTTGAACTATGTATGAATTTTTATTTAAAACATGGATTTTTTTAATGTATTTTAAAATTCCTTACGATTTTACGATCCGAGTTTGTTTTGTATTTTCCATGCCGTGTTAAAATCGCGATTTTAACAACCTTGCTTGGGGCTACTTTTGTTGCAAACTGTGTTACAACACAGTAACCAGAGGCACGCAAGAAGAAGAGCAGAAACAGAGGAAAAAGAAGTTAACCAGCTCTTCCCATTCCCCTTCCCCTTCTTCTTCTCCTACACTTCCATGTCTCTATTGTTCTGCTACGTGAATAGTGGAGACTCCACTGTTCACATTGAAGAATAGTGGAGAGCAGCTCCCTCACCACCGCCCAGGGCCGCCAGCTCTTTCCCTTCTCCTTCTCCTTTTTCTACACTTCCATGTCTCCATTGTTCACATTGAAGAAGTGGAGAGTAGCTCCCT
>Ga0325405_1007779_pt1 | contig 10760 bp, 7 predicted proteins | sample PopdelMetagenome_21_FD_205663 | JGI IMG/M metagenome (GOLD analysis project Ga0325405, IMG submission 205663) | Populus deltoides microbial communities from Bellville, Georgia, United States - Xylem-Control-R2 | ecosystem: Host-associated > Plants > Phyllosphere > Stem > Wood/Secondary xylem...
GATGTTGACTAGTCAGATTTTGTTGACAAAAATAGTTAGTTTTGATATTAAAGTTTTCATCTTGATCAAAAAAATATCATTATGGTGTTTTTAGCGTAGTTTTCAGACCAGGCTCGGTCCAAGGCCCGGGTCCCGGATTTTGACCGGGTCACCGGGTCGTCCAGGTCAATTTATTTTTAAAAAAATCAAAATAACGACGTTGTAGGAAAAAAAAAGTCAACGGGTCGCAACCGGGTTTTTGACCGGGTCTTGCCAAGTCAACTGGGTCGCCGGGTCACATCAGGTTTTTCTTCTCTATTTTTTCTTCAACCCGATCCAGTTCCAGTTCCAGGTCGACTTGCCGGGTCAGGTCGAGTTTCAAAACTATGATTTTTAGACTTTCATATTACTAGAAATACTAAAGAGAATTTTTTTTCCATTTGACTTTGTATTGAGGAATTTGTTATTAAGGCTAGAAGAGTGTTTTTTATGTTGAAGAATTTATTTATTGAGTCCATAAGAGTATTTTTAAGTGAAAATATGTAAAAATTTATTTTTTCAATCCAGAAAACTCTAATTTAATTTTTTAGCCCCTTCACTAATGACTGGAAATTAGACATTCAAACAACATGTCATCTGCTTTTTCTAAAGAGCAATTGATAGACCACATGTCATTCGTTCAATTTGAAAAGAAAAAAAGAAAAACCTCATACTGGAAGTCCAGGCTAGAAGGCCATTGCACCTGGACTTATTATGATAGCCCAGACATGCTAGGCTATCAAGGTACATGTATTTGATTTTTTTTTTATTTTTTTAATAATTTAAATTTAATTTAATTATTTTAAAATATATTAGATATGTTATTTTAATAAATTCTTAAATTAATTAAAAATATATTTTAGATATTATTTTATTAAATATTGTTTATTTTTTCCTTTATTTTTATATTAGATTATAGAAATCTTTTTCTAACGTCAGCAAGTTTTTATTTTTTATTTTATTTTGTTTATTTATTATGAACATCTATTTTTTTATTATATAATTAAATAAAAAATAATTTTAAAAATTAAATTTATTAAATATAATCAAGTATATAATCTAATTTAGGGTTTGACAAGTTAACCTATATCAATCTAACATATCACCATTTAAATATTAAAAAAAATATTTTAAATCTAAACAATATTTTTACCCGTTATCTCGTTCCCTTTAACCCATAAAGTCACATATATCACGTCGGAGCAACCTCCTCAATAATATATATAAAGACACACAGTCAAAAGTTTTAATTTAACCTTAACAGGAACAATCATCTAAGTAAATGCTTAATTTGTAAGCATAACATGGCTAAACAGACCAGCAAGCGTCATGGCGAATCTCAGGTGCAACTCTGCACACTCATGAGATGAGGGCAATTGCATTTGATAAGGGCGAAAAAAATACTCCAGAAGAGAAAAAGATCAGAAAACAAAATAATTCAGAGCTCTATTATGCTGTAGGCATATGAACAATCACATTTAGAGGCAATTCCTATATCCCTTATCAAAGAGAACTTCTCTACAAAATTCACAGCATACAAGTATACAGATTTGACCTTCGACACTGGAAGAAACCCTAAAATAACATCTACTTACATATCCTCATCCATTCAACCGAGATCATCATGTTTCAAAAGTTTACACACACGTTGACCACGAGTTCTTCTGCATCAAAAACACTGCCTCTATAGTACAGCATTGCACATCAGCATATAAACCATAATGCTAAGCTCAATAATTCAGCAAGGAGTATTTCACTCTCAAAGCTATTCTGCCTTTCTCTACACCAAGCTTTCCACCTGTAACTAGCCAATGTCCTGGGGGATCTTGAGGCCCTTTTCTCATCTCGGACATATCAACAAACTTAGCCAACTTGTTCCCTGCAACATTTCCTCTTGAAGCTGAACTTGTGTCACCAGAGTTGGTATTATTTACAGCGGGGAATTTCTTTGACTTGTCATTGGGCATGTGGTCCCACAAGGATCTTCGTATTGTGCAGCCCGGTATCCTAGAATACAAAAGTTTCATGTACAAGACATTTCTTGAACCAAAATCCCACACTCCAAGCTGAGCCCCAGTGACAATATTGACACCGGATTGGTCACCAATAAAAGTTTCAGGGTTCTCAACTGGAGCAGTGCTCACATGAGAGAAATTCATCCATTTCACTGGTTCAAACCATCGGCTGTCCTGCTCCTCAGGTCCCTGCCACTTGGGAGCACCAATTGCGAAATGGGTGTCCCAGTATGGCAAAAGGATTTTAGGAAGAGATGCCAAGTGTTGAAGATGGATACACAGGCGATTCTGCTTGGCTCCTTCCAGACATAGTCGCAAGCCTGTGACAGGCTTGCGTCCTACTGATATCTGTAGCCAAGTTTAAGTCAAAATCAAAACCAAGTTTTGTTAAGGTTTACCCTTTACATTAGCTAGTAGGATTGTCTTTTGGTTAAATTAGACAACCAATGGTTACACCCGAAGAATCATGACCCCTCTACAGAGCATCCAACTAACAGTAATAAATTGTTTGGTGGTAGAACACTATTGACAAATTTCAGTTGCTACATATATTTTACGAAATACAACAGTACATAGTAAACTCTTTAATGCTGTTCCTCAAAATAATGTAAATAATCGAGCCATCTTTCACTCGGGACAAAAATGCATAGAAAGGCAACAAAAGAATTTATACCTGCTCCTGACTGACATAAAGCTTTTGCCCCATCATGCTGAACTGCAAAGATGGGCAAACAGGTTCCTTTCTTTGGTGGCCAGGAAAATTGTCCTGTACTGGAGCCCAAATTCGAGGAATCTGGAACTCCAGAAAATATCTGAGCTCTTCTATCTGAGGTTTGTCTGGGCATAATTGTTAAAAAAAGAAAAGACTGGCAGTTAGGAGTAGCACTACCTACTAGAAAAACAGCATATAAGAGGGAGAGGATTCTGACTAAACAGTCTACTTGTCTTACATTCAAGATATAGAGCAATAGCACGACACAGATGCTCCTTTCCAGGTGCCCCAACAAGGAGATCTGTGATAGGAACAAAACTCATCTCAATGACATCAGGAGATGACTGTACAGTTCTTGCCCATTGAATATGATTTTGTTCCAAATCATCTCCTCCCCTCCTGCAGAAAATGACTGTAACATGCTGCACAGACAAGAATAACCGAAAAAATGTTTAAGGCTTCAAATTGATCCATCAAAGCAAGGTTTTGAACCTCAGGAATAAATAATGATTAACAGCGCAGGGAAGATTTCTTGACAAAAGTATTCAGACTGTATTCATGCAAATACAGAGTTGGCAAACAGAGACAACTTCTCAAATGCAATAAAATGAGATAGAATACTGCAAAAGAGCGATCTTTTGTCCTGAAAAATCATGACAGCAATTGCAAGTAAACCTTCTAGACAAAAAAAGCCAGAAACCATTTGTTAATTCATTCCAAATCCAACAGTTGCATCCTGGAAAACATCATTGCAATAGCAAATGGATTACAAAATCCAAACATAGAACAAATGTGGAAAATTCAGGACATCTGGAAGCAAACCTTTTTAAAGGAAAGCATAGGTTAATTTGGAGTACTACACAGAGAATTCAAATAAGGAACTCGAATGGGAACTACAAGACAAATATATGGAGTAAAGCCTCGTATGCTCAATTGAAGCATTATGGTTAACATGTTCGGGAAAATTATGTTTGGATGGAATACTACTTTCCATCAAGCATCTTCCTATAAAAAATATTATATGCATTAAAATGACAACAAAAGGCATCGTAAAACAGTTCAACAAATAGAACATTTGACATCATAATCTCGGCGAGGTGAACGAGTGATTATAGCTAAGAAGCAAAGAAAATGAATGATTTCTATACTTCTTTGCCAGTAAGATATGGCACACTAGTTGGCTGAGGGTATATTCCTTGGCTGTTAAATATGCCAGAATCACCACCCTGCAAAATCAAGAATAATCTGTTTTAAGTTACAGGTGACCAAGTAAGGAAATGTTAAGGAAGGTAGACAAAGAAATAAGAGAATATCCTGGGACTAGCCTTATCCTTGAGTTTCATAGGACCTGAACTCGTATGACCCTCCATGTCAGAAAACCTCTGATTTCCAATATCCTGTACATAGTGTTTAATCTCCAGGGTTGACAAAGGCGATGACTGGTGTTGTTTAACATATATCACATCCTTACCACCAATAGTTACAGAAGTAATAACGTGTGTCCCAAAATTTTCAATGAAGCTGGAAAAGAAGGATGCAATTGTTAGACAACTAAGGCTGTGATGCAAAAATATTCCTTCAGACTTCAGAGAATTAAAACTCATACCTCGCCAAGGATGGAGGATCCCAACAGGTTGGAACAGCCCTTTTAACATTTTCATGCAACACTAAGGGGGATCTCATAAGTTGGACCATGGCAAGTGGGATATAATATTCATCCATAGAAAGGGTCTTTGAAACTGCAGCATCGATGTGCTTTGAACCAGTAAAACTAAAAGCAGAATTGAAGCAGCCAAGAGGAAGACCTCCTGATAGGTTGGCCTTTTGATTAAAGTACTCCACCATCTGCATTATTCGTCATGAGAAGAACATTAGAACAACTACAATGATTTCGCTCATTTAAAACAGCTTGTATCAGTATTTGAAGTAGGGAATATCAACACAATTCGTTTAGCAGTCAATTCTTAGCACCACAGAAGTCTGGCGAGCGTTATTTTATCTCAATCATTTTTAAGATTAAAAACAAAAAACCTCATCAAACTCTAGACAATCAAGCGTAACCACTCACTACTAATCAACCAATAGAGCTGATGTCTTAATTTTCAGTTTGCATTTTGTAACTCCAGACATCATTCACTGCAGAAACTTGAGCACTCAAAGATGGTTATAGCCCTCTGTCAAGATACAACCCTAAAGCTCTAACACAAGGTCTTGACTGATGCTCTAAGGACCATCAATTAACACTATAAGAAAAAATCCAAGGAAATATCAAATAACTAGGCTTTAGACACATGAAATAACCAAGTGCCAATAAACTGCAGAAATGATCCAAGAGACAAGTTAAACTTTCCATCCACTTGGTACTGGTGGCAAAAGCAACTAAATTGATCAAGTTCAATTCAAGCTATATTCAATACCACTATAGCCTAATACTCAAAGCCTCCAATACTAAACATGGATGCTTACAACACAAGAAAAGAACAGAACTTCAAAATCAAAACCAGAAAAAAAATAAAAAAACCAACCTCGTGAAAAGTGCGAACACCTGAACTCTGGCGTCCAATTGGGACCAAAGAGTTTTTTATGTCCCTAGAAACATTAGGCACTACAAACCCACCACACAACAAAAGATCTCTAGCATGTTCCTGATCAATCTCCACCACTTTAGACCCAGTAACTCCTTTACAATACAACAACCTTGTATCATAGTTCACATCAAATCCTCTCCCAAGTGCTTGCACAGCGTTCATAGCTGTGTGCATTGCTGCCGCATTAACACTTACACCCTCCCCCATTTGAGCTAAGAACCCAATTCTTTGATAATCATTTAGAAACCCAAAAACCAATCTTTTCCTTTCATATTTTTTATGGGTTTTTCAAAAAACTCAAAAGCTCAAACTCCTCAAAACCCATTTTTCTAGTTTCTTGAATTGACTGCGAAGAAGTCTTCAAAGAAGTTTCAATGGATTAATCCTCTAGATCTTGAATCCATGAAAAGAAAGTAGTAAAAAAAAAGTAATCTTGAATGAATCCACTAACTACGATGCAACTCTCTCTCTCTCTCTCTCTGTTTTTATGTACTTCTACTTCTACTTCTACTATGTTATGTAATGCACTAACGTAAGGCATTGACTCCAAGTCTTTAATTTTTAAGGGAATGTTAATGTGAGCGTGTTGGTTTGCCTAAGAAACTGACTGCTCCAAATTCTTTTGGGATTCTGACATGTGGATGGTAATTTATCCAAAGGAAATCATACACAGGTAGTCTGACAGTCAATATCGTACTCTTTTTTCTTTTTCTTTTTCTTTTTCTTTATCCTAACAATCAGAGGATATTCTGAACAGTTTTAGAGTTTAGTGTATCGAAATGATGTGATCGAGTATTAGTCAAGTTATTTCTTTTTAAATTAAAGCATTGATGGGAATCTTGTTTTATAGTATAATTTCAAAATAATAATGTAAGGCAAATTCAATAGATTATATAGTCAAATGAATTTTTTCACATCTCTACTAGAGAGTGATGGAATTCATGTTGTCCTTCTAGTAGTTTCAGGTATAGTTTTTAAACCCGGTCTGGTGGCCGACCCGGTTCAAAGCCTGGGTTCTGAGTTTTAACCGGGTTGTCTAGGTCAATTTCTATTTAAAAAAAATCAAAACGACATTGTTTTAATAAAAAAATAAAAGTTAACAAGTTATAATTAGATTTTGTCGGGTCAGTCAGGTCACATTAAGTTATAAATTTTTTCTATTTTTTTTAATCCAGGCTGGTTCTAGTTTCGGATCGATCCACTAGATCAGATTTCAAAACTATGATTTGAGGCTTGTTTATGATGATTGAAACCATTTGATTAGGAAGGACATGCCAATGCTTTTTACAATTACCATGCATATATTTGTGCAAAGTATACATTTCCCCTAACAATAATTCTATTTTTATCAAAAGGTTAGTTCCCAAAATTATTTCTTAAACAGTAATTGCTTTTACAAAATATCAAATTCATGCATGCGTGCACTGGGTTCCTGCCGGCTAAGCATTAGCCTAATTACTTTAATACGAGGGAAGGTGACCAAATATCTAAACTCTTTTGGCTTTTTTTGTTATGAGTGAGGTTTTTTTTATTTATTTATTAATAAAAATATTTGAGTTAACTTGCATTCATCTCAATTAATTTTACGAGCTCTGAAATTAATAATTATATAAGCTTTCAGTAATTATCATATTAGTAACTACAAAATTTAAATATAATCCCACATAGTTTCTTTAGTTTTATATCATGATTACAAGTTTTGTTACATTGGTTGGAATTTGTTCTACCCTTTGTCTGTTATGATCCGCTTGTCCAATGATATGGCATTGGGCAAGGGATACTGTTTTCCTTTTGATCTCAACAAAATCATGAATACCAAGAGTAATTTTTTTTTGTGTTGGATATTTTAAATGTTAAATGTCTTTTTTAAAAAATTATTTTACAATATTTGATTTAAAAAATATTTTTTTATAATTTATTTTACATGTAAACTATTTTTTAAAGGTGATTGTGGTGGAAAAGAAGGTGGTGGTAAAATAATGTTGTGAAGAAAAAGGTAGTTGTGAGATGATGATGGTGATGAGATAATAATAGTTGGTAGAGGAGGTGGTTATGAGATGATGGTGGTGATTATGGAGGAGATGGTAGTGGTGGTGATGAGATGAAGATAGTGATTATAAAAAAAAAAGGATTTGGTGGTGAGATGGTGGTGAAATGATGTTAGTTGTGAGATATTGACAGTGGTTGAAATAATTAGATGAATGATATTGCAAGAAGATTATTATTCATAAAATATTTTATGAAATTTCATGAATTGAAAATATTTTCTAGTAAATGAATTAAGTTTGAAAATTAATTATAAAATATTTTTCATTAAATAGTTTTTCTATAAAATATTTTCTTAAAACAAACACGAAAAATCAGAAAAATATTTTTCCATATTGCCAAGTCATGGCCAAAGAAATGGCATCTCCCTCTTGAACCATGATAAAAGAGTTGCATTCCAGAGGACACCACATTGCTGACTTTCACCATTGTCGTCGTCGTCATCTTTGAACACTTGTCCCAACTACCCATCTCCAAGTCAGTAAAACATGCTGCAGACACAAAGCAGCGTTCTGGATGTGTCAGGGAAAGCCATATATCAGGGGAAAAGGACCATGGTTGATGCTATAACACAGCCCACCTTTAAAGTTTTCACCATCACAATCAATGTTCTAATTTAGACAAGAGCGTAGGCAGAAGCTACGTATGTAGAGTTGTTTCAGCAGTAACTTTCTCGGTGAAGAAAAGCTGTTCATTATTGAAAAGATATAATGGTGAGTGCTGCATGGTGGGTTCCTTTCCTTGTCTTACTTTATGACTATCATTAGAGAATCTTCAATGCGAGATGATATTGAGAAAGATTCAAATAGGTAAAAAGAATTTTTTTTTTTAAAAAAAATATTTTAAATATAATCTATTTATTTATTTATATAAACTTTAATGGTGAGAAGTTTTTTAGAATAACTAATTATATTTTAATATATTTGATATATAATTATTTTAATCATGGTTGATTTGATGGGTATAAAACAACTCGGACGATTCTCAGTTAGCTCAATGTTAAAGGATAAAATTTAAAAAAAAATTAATTAAAAAAATAAAAAAATTGACTCAAGTCAACCTAGATAAACTTGTCAAACCCATTATATGTGTCATAAGATCAAGATAATTTCATTAAAAAAAACAAAAAACTAAATTTTTAAAAAAATCAAAGAAAAACAAACTAATGAAAAAAAAAATTATTTTAATGAATAATATTTTAACATTATTACAAGATATTTAGGAATAATATTTTTACAAGAGAAATTATAAAATAACATTTTATTTAGCACTCCTCTTAAAGCATGTAAAATAAGCATTGAAAAGCCAAAATAGAATTTATTATTATTCCTATTACTACTTTTCATTTAACTTTTTCATTGGAGATGCTCTTATAACACCACAAGAAAATTAGAAAAAGCGGACTAAATATTTCGTTGGCTAGCAAACACCATTATATTGATCATTAATTTTACATTGCCGATAAAGTTACTGACAAAAATACGCCGCTAGGAAAAGTTTTATCAAGGATTTGTTATCCATTGATAATTTGTAATCACAATGGAAACGACAATGAAATATTGATGCCAAGAAAATAAAATGCATTGACCAGATTATTTCAGTAAATAAATTACCAGTAAAATATTACATCACTTATTTTATCAGTATAATCTAAATATTGCCAATGAAATTAGCAATTGAATTGGCAATAGAATGTTCATTGCTAATTCCATCGAAGAGTCTAAAACTTTTTAACCATTTTGTAACTCTTCGATGAAATAGCACTTACATTTCCGATGAAATCATCAACTAATAAAAAAAAATTCATCAGTAATCTCGTTGAAAAATTAGTAATTCCTTTTTATTTATGTAGTTGTTAATTTAAAATACAACAAAAATCACAATAATATCAAACAAATTAAATATCAAAATTCTATTAATTTCAATATTAATTTTATAACAATAAATACATCATTACACAGATAAAGGTGGAGGTCGATGGGGAAAAATCCTAAGCTAAAAGTAAAAGTACTGTAACGAGGAGTGGGATATTATGAAGCCATATATTCCATCATTTTCTTCAAATTTCGCCTATTATCTGGCTTTCCTTTCTTCTTCTAATTTTACTATTATCTTTATGACTTGTTCTAGGACCCTCGCTTTAAGTTTCAACGTTGATTGCCCTAGGTCGAACTATTGTGTGCCTAGAGTTGAAGCATTACGACCCAATTTCATTTCTCTAGCTGATGTTATAGATATTTTATAAACCTAATTTCTATCTGGTCTATTAGTTGCTCTAACATGTAACCATAACTAAAGATCATGAGGATGATAGGTGACACCTAGTGTCTTCTTTATATTTTTCAAATATTGGGGCGATATATGTTTTTTATATATATAAAAAAACTCAATTATAATTAAAAGAATTATAACAATTATAATTTTTTTTAAATAATAACTTACAACAAATGCCTCGTCTCTATTATTTATTAACTTCTTTATGTGTATGTTATAATTTTATTATTAATTTTTTATGTTGAAAGCATGTTTACCATTAATTATATTTTTATATGTTTATAGTTTTAAGTATTTATAAACTTTAGGTTTTTGTTGAATATTCTTTGATTAACATGTCTTTATGATGAAAAACTTAAAATATTAGTCTAATATATATGAACAGAATTTGGATTTTCTTATGCAACTTGTGTGTTGCTATGCAGATGGCGATGTTCATGTCTCTCCAGAGACAATCTTCCTTCGGTTGACTGGTGGTGGGAATTAATGGGATAAGATCGTTATTTTCCTTTGATTATTTATTGTAATGTTTGAAGGTTAGTTTGTTTTTGTTCAAAATGAAGCTCTAGCTTAATTTAAATTTCAAACCCAACATCTAATTAATTATCCCAATTTGTTTCTTTAGCTTTTGGAAACCTCATTTTTTTATGCTTTGTAATTCTATCAAAAGTTTAAATAATTTTATGAATTCGATTTGTTTTTAATTATTGCATTTTGGTAATTTCATCCAACTTCCCTTACTTGTTCATAAAATCTCTTCAATAGCTAGGTTTGCCTTAATTCGTGATCATTGTAAGTTTGGATTTGAAACTTGATGAATTTCTCAATAGAAAATTGAATATAAAGATTTATATGGATCAATTAGTAATTAGTTGGTTTTGTTGTAAAAGATCAAAAAAGCAAAAATTACAGACTTCACAAATCTATTTATGAATTGAAATAATTATTTAAAAAATAATATATATCTTTAATTTTATTAAGCCATCAATATTACTGACGAGTTTATGATAATCAATGAACATCATCATGTGTGTATGTTAAATAATCCAATAAAAGTTTTATCATATCTTTTATATGGAAGATATATTTATTGCTGAAAATGATTAC
>Ga0325405_1007788_pt1 | contig 10752 bp, 5 predicted proteins | sample PopdelMetagenome_21_FD_205663 | JGI IMG/M metagenome (GOLD analysis project Ga0325405, IMG submission 205663) | Populus deltoides microbial communities from Bellville, Georgia, United States - Xylem-Control-R2 | ecosystem: Host-associated > Plants > Phyllosphere > Stem > Wood/Secondary xylem...
ATAACAGCATTTGAAGTACCAAAGCTGAGAACCTCTTTTAGCCATTTGATTAACTGAATTAGATGTCTCGAAAAGAAATTTTCAAAACATGAAATTAAAAAAAGGAAAAGCTGAAATAAAGATACACAGAGAACTCAAAATGATCACAAGGATTTGAAGGACACTGTCTCTTATTCGTCATCCAAATAGGTACATATGACCTACGCCTAAGGTAAACAGAAGCAACAATAAAGGACACAGAACCACATGATATCATTACAAAGAAAGAAGAACACGGATCATACCATAAACTCACACAGCTAACATTGCCCTTCAGTGATCAATTCTAATACTTCCAGGAGGAAGCACTTAGGCGGGCTCGCAGAAAAGCTATCAGTTTATCTCTAGGAGGAAGATTTTCTTTGACGACGCTACAGTTAACATACTCATCAATCCACTTGCAAAGTACGGGAAACCTCTCTTTATTCACCAACTCCATCCCAGTAGCTTCTTGAGAGGCTCCCAACCAGAAGCCTATGAAATTGGCAACAATATCTACCAGCCCTATTGTCTCTCCTCCAAAGAATGTCTTGTCTTTGAGCTCATTTTCCAAAGTTTTCAGGTGCTGAAGTGCTTCTTCTATGGCCTTCTCACGTTCATTCTCTTTAGACCACATGATTTGCCATATTGCAGGCATACACTATAGAAAGGGAAATTAAAAACCGAATTTCAGTTGTATTTTTTACTTCATCCTCCTTTTTTTATTCATGAAGCATGTGGAAAATGAAGTACCGAAGTTACGTAAACTAGGCAAATTAATTTTAAAATATATACAGGTATTATAGCATCTAGTACATAAGCTGCTTATTTTCTAGCGAGGAGGTCAGCTTAATAATATTTTAATTAAAGAAAAACTGAAGAAATTAATGGTCTTACCTTCTCGTCGATGAATTTAGCCCAGAATCGAGCCATGGCTTTGTCATAAGGATCTTCAGGCAAGATGGGGTTGCTCTTCCAAGTTTCATCTATGTACTCAAGAATAACAAGCGACTCTGCAATTGTTTTTCCGTTGTGGAGGAGGACAGGGACTTTCTTGTGAATGGGGTTGTATTTGAGAAGCAAAGGGCTCTTATTAGCTAAATCTTGTTCTATGTATTCATATTCAACACCTTTCAATTTAAGAGCCATCTCCACTCTGCAACTAAAAGGGCTTCCCCATGCTCCAAGCAACTTCACTTCAGCCATATCACAAGTATTTATCACTTCTGCCTATTTGCTCTGTTGAATATTTGTAAGCAACTTTAAAGTGCTGTGCTGCTTCCAGGTTCTCTGCATGCCTATTTATCGAGTTATGGGGATCAAGATTACTTGATCAGAAAGGAAGTACCCAATATCTTACTCTTCGAGTTTTGACATTTTCATGGTATTTGATAATAGTAAACGGTGGTGGGTACAATTCCTTTTAAAATAACAGTCTTAATACCTCACTGAATGCATCACTGAATGCATTTTATATCGGTTTTCAAATTCAATAATCTGGCATTTTTGTTTTGTTTTTGTTTCAAATGGAAAAATTTTAATTTTTTGTTTTAAATTAATTTTTTTATTTTAAAATTATTTTAATGTACTAATATCAAAAATAAATTAAAAAAATATTATTTTAATATATTTTTAAATAAAAAATACTATAAAACAACCAATATCATTATATTAAACATTATCTTAGTGCTGTAAGCTAATTAATTTGACTGAAGATTTGAAAATTTATTTGACTTATTATTTTATCTTAATTTCCACTCTTTCTGTCTCCTCAGCCAACCTATCCTAGATGTATGCATATTGGAGCTAGTAAATTTCCTTAATCTCCTTGGAGACTAATATTTGATAAAAGATCCAATTATTGGCCACAAATTCAGGGATAGATACTTGTCTGCCAAACTTCAGAATTTTAATTTCAAACCCTTCTTAACATATGTGTTTAGAAAACCTTTTACAGAACATTGCTATTGAAGAGTTGTCTGGTTATATCAAAATATTATCAAATATAAATAGAACTATTAACTGAAAAAACTCATCAGTAATTTATAATAATATTTATCAACAAAATATTTTCTCATTAAATCCCTCGACATTAACCGAGATAAATTTTATGATGGTGTATACCTAGAGAATAATTATTGAAAATGAAGGAAAGAAAAAAGAAAAATGATGTTTCATTATTACAGGCGGAATTACCAAAGAAATATGACCATCAATAATTTTTGTCAAGAAATCTGTCAATAATATTTAAATTATAACTTGACAGACAACCCCTCTTTTTTCATTTTATTATGCAGAAAACAATACATAACACCCCCATATTGTAACAAAAATCAAGTTTTTATTATCACAAATCTGGCCACCTCAACACTTAATTTGTTAGCATTCTTGTTATGGTTCAATTTTTTTCAGATTGACCACATCAAGTAAGCAAAACTATCCATTTTTTTGTTGTAATTCATTTTTAAAATGTTATTTTTTTGTCATTTTGATATAGAATATATAGTTTGCTTGTGTGTTTACTTATTATATAGCCTTTTCCTATCGAAATTTATTGTATGAATGTATGATTTGTACTGTTAGGATTTGTTTGAGATTTTGGAACATTGTATTTGTTTGTAATTTGATGAAATTGAGTTTGATTTTGTGACTTATGTGATTTGTATGAAATATACAATGACTTATTTAATGGGTATATTTCATATTTTGTCAATTTTATTGTAAAGTTGAAAATTTAAGCAAATATGAACAAATTTGAATTTTTGTAGAAAATTAATAATGATTGAAAGGTACTATTAAAATAGATTGAATAAGTTTGAGTTAAACCAATGATGGCTAATTAGTTGGGTACCAATAATTTTTTTAGTTCACATTATTAATTAATACATATTGTCATCATTATTCTATATAGATTTAATATAAGTAATGAATGATTATTCTTGGATGTATCGAGTTTCACTTGAAAGGTTACGCAATATGGATTATTGTAATGAGGTTGAGAATTTTACTAAATACACACTATCTAATCCAAAAATTATTAGTGGAGGCGGTATTAGATATCTATGTAAGAGTTGTAAAAATAAAAAATTTATCAATTTAAATGTTATTACGATGTATCTTTTACAAAAAGGGTTCTTGAAGAAATACTTGTGTTTGTTTACATATGGAGAACCATATGTTCCCTACGAGACCATGATAGAAAGGATGGTTAGGTCAACTTATAGTTCTAGCAACGTGTATGGAGTTATAGATGATAATAATAATAATTATAGATGTATGGTTATTGATGAAATAATGGTGATGCAAATGAATGTTCAATTGTAGATGAAAAACTAAATGCAGGATGTTGCCAGGTTTTTTGATTTTTTGAAAGATTCCGATGAACCATTATGAGATAGATGCACAAATCATAATAAATTATCGGTCGTGGCACATGTGTTCACCATCAAGTTAGATCATAAGCTGAGCGAAACTGGTTACGACAGAATCCTCAAATGGATATGAAGTATTTTACCTGAAAAGAATAGATTGAAAAAGAACTTTTATACTACTAAATCTATAATGAAACTCCTTAGCCTAGGATACTAAAAAATTAACATATGTCCAAACTTCTGCATGTTGTACTACCTCGAAAATACAAATTTGACTGAGTGCATAATATATGGGCATGCTCGATATAAACCCAGAATTAATAGGGGAAGAACTCTTATCACACATAGAAAATTAAGATACTTTCTAATCACTCCCAAAATTCATATTTCTAAAGACTACTGAGCACATGACATGGCATCATTCACATGGTGCGATGGATGGAATTATAGTTCACCCTTCTGATGGTGAAGCTTGAAAATATTGTAATAGGTCCTCAGTTTTCAATGGAATCACATAACATATATATATATATGTTGGGTTATTTACAGATGAATCAATATATTTAGGTCATTTACTGCATCATATTCTTGTTGGTTTCTAATACTCACAGTTTACAACTTGCTACCAGGAATGCGTGTGAGGTCGAAGTTCATATTTTTATCTACAGGTATGAATATAAATGTTTGTCTTCTACCATTGATTAATAAGTTAAAGTAGTTGTGGTCATTTAGGTTTTTAGTGTATGATGTCTCGAGGAAACATAATTTTTAGATGAAGGCACCTTTGATATGGATTATGAATGATTTTCCTGCATATGAGATGATTTGTAGTTGGAGCATGCATGGAAAATTAGCATGTCTATGCTGTATGGGAAATAACAAGACCTTCACCTTAACAAATAGTGATAAAATATCTTTTTTATTGCTACCAGCGATTCTTCCAATCAATTACAAGTACAAAAGGAATAAACATGATTTTTTTATAGGTAGAGTTGAAAGAGACGTTGCATTGCTGGTACCGCCAACTGAAAAATTATGTGATGTGGTTTCATAGTACAAGGGCATTGCATTTAGTTTTCAATTTGATAAATAGAAATTTCTTGTTTTGGTGTGACCCATAATTGGGTAAAGCGAAGTGTTTTTTGGGAACTTTATTATTGAACGACTAATCTTCTCTGTCATAATCTAGATGTCATGTATATTGAAAAGAATGTGTTTGAAAATATTTTTAATACTGTGATAGACATGAAAGTGAAGACAAAGGAAAACATGGAGGCTAGAATGAATATACATTTGTTTTGTCACCGTAAGAATATGAAGTTAATTTATAATGGGTCAAGGGTCACAAAGTTCAAAGCCAGCCTTTTCTTAGACAATAATGCACAATTACTTGTCTACCAATGATTTAAGAATGTGTGTTTTCCTGATAAAGATGGTTCAAACATATCTAGATTGATGAATTTGGAAGAGTCAATATTGTATGAAATGATAAATCATGAATGTCACGTGTTTATGCAAATACTCATTTTACCTGTTTACCAAGATTAGTCACTTTTTAGAGATATATGCTTTAATAAGTTGTATACCCAACACATGGAGAAGCTTGTAATGAATATCATCCAAAAAATCTGTAAACTTGAGATGATATTTTCTCTATCTTTTTTTCATTTAATGGAGCATCTACCCATACATCTATCATTTGAGGAAAATGTTGGAGGCCCTTCTAGTATAGATGAATGTATCCATTCGAGAGGTTAAAGATTACACATTCATCCTAATTAAATTTTTGTTGTCTTTTTTTATTAAATTTAAGATACTCATTTAATTCCATTTATATACTTGTTCAACCTAAAGAAAAAAGATAAAAACAAGGCACATGTTAAGGCTTCGATATATAAGGCTTATATTGTGAAAGAGATCTCAACATTTATCTCATACTATTTTGAGCCTCATTTGAAACAAGAATGAATTGTATTCCAAGACATGATGATAGTAGGGAACCACCTTCAAGTTAGAATTTGTCAATATTTTCTCATCCTAGATGACCATTACCAAAAAATACAGTGAGGAAAAGATACTTTATAGAAATCAAATTTTAAAATACACATAATTATATGCTATTTAATTGAGATGAATTGAAACCTTTTATTAAGTACAATATTATCATGTTATTTTTAAATAATTTTTCTTCTATACTTTCATAAACTGGTAGATAGAAAAATTCATCATAAGTAACATCGTCAATTTTTACTATCTCAAAATTCACATCTTACTGAATCTCAAATTTTCCAATTACAAGATAAATAATTTTCAACATTGTTTAGAACATATGTAAACACTAATTAATAATTATTATGTCTTGTAATACTTAATTTCATTAAACCTTTCTCTTTAACTATTAATGGTTATAATTATATACTAGGTTTATCAATTAAGAGGGAATGATAATGATAGTTTAAATTTATTATGTTTGGGTCCTGAAAAAAAGGTTAGTGCTATAACAGATATTTCATCAATGGTTAAGGTAGAAAGATCTATAATAGTAGAGTTTGTGTTAAGAGATCAACTTCTAATGAATTTTAAGTTGATTTACCAGTTATATTCATCACCTAAGTCATCTTCAATAGCAAAAGCATTAACATCAAATTTATTATCATATTCCCTTAATAGTGCTTGGTGTAAACCCTGAAAAAAATAAATAAATGAATAAATAAAAGGGAAGAAATTCATGCATATGGTTAAATAAAAACAGGAATTCATAAATTTTTGAATATAAATTTCCGGGCGAAATAATTCGGGACATTATAATAAACTCGGTACTATTGAGGGTTGGATTTAATGGAAGAGAATTATACACTCAAAGGAAAAAGGGGGCCTAAATGCAAATAAGGAAAAATATAGAGTATAAATACTCTCTCCTCACCTCTCCTTACCAAAAAAAAATCTGTAGGAACCATAAGGAGAGAAAATAGAGAGTTTTATACCCATTCTTGAGAAATCAAAAGAGAAACACTAAAATTTCAAGAACCCATCCAAGATGTAAGAGCTTATAGATGGGATAAACACTTGAGAGCAAATGATTACCAAGAAATTAAACAAGAAGAAAAGAAAGGAGGGAGTTGAGAATCTTCAACTGGTTGAAGATCAAAATCTTAATTTGTACCGGGTAAGGTGTTCTAAACATGATCTTAAAAAAATTCATTTTTTATTCGATAAAGAATTGATGCCTTGATATTGAATCATAGGTTAGGGTTCTTAGACATAAATTGGGGAAAAAGTACTTATTGTTAAGATTAAGTTAATTTAAGTGTGTGGTATGTAGTTTATGAAAGTATTGTGTGAAGGAGAGGGGGAGACGAATTTGGACAGACTTATCTCCTGACTTTTGATGAGATTTCGGGTAGGAGGATGGGGGAATTGGAATCGGGTTCCTCATAGAAATTGTAGATTTGAAAGTTAGCTAACCAAGGAAACTGGTATTGCTCAATTTGGAGATGTAGAACTCCAATTATGGGTTATCAACTGAGACTGAGTCGTGACTGATTATGTAGGGCAGTAGGACTAATTAGTTAATGAGCAATTTTGACTATCTTAGAGGCAAAACTGGGTTCTCCTCCCTTCGGAGAACTTATAGCCTCGTGTCTTAGCTTTCTAACAAGATCAATCTCACTTAAAATGAAGTTTAGAACTTTAGATATAGTTAAAAATCTGGTGAGTGTTTGGACAGTAAAAATTGAAAATTGGACAGTAACAGTTGAAAATTGGACAGTAACAGTTAAAAATTTGATAATAACAGTTCAAAATTAGACAGTAACGGTTGGACAGTAACAGTTCAAAATTGGACTGTAACGGTTGGACAGTAATGGTTGAAAATTGGACAGTAACAGTTCAAAGTTAGATAGTAATGGTTGGACAGTAACAGTTCAAAATTAGACAGTAACGGTTGGACAGTAACAGTTGAAAATTAGACAGTAACGGTTCAAAATTAAACAGTAACAGTTGGACAATAACAGTTGAAAATTGGACAGTAACAGTTCAAAGTTAGACAATAATAGTTGGACAGTAATAGTTGTAAATTAGACAGTAACAGTAGACTTTCACGTGAATAATATGGATATAAAAGAATTGAGTCATACAAACACTTGCATATTGAGATACTAACTCTGAAAATATACGTGATATATGTATGTATGTTAATATGAGGAAATGAACATACATAGAAAGTAACATATGAGTAATGGATGAATATGATTCTCTATAATATCGACTTGAAGGAATCATAACCAAAAACTTCATTATGATTCAGGAGGAGCAACCAGGATTGGATCTTTTGTTAGGGGAGGTCGCGAGACAGGCGAAGCAAGTGTGTGATTTTCCTCCTATTTGCACTTTTACAATTTAAAATTCTTCTGGTGAATGTAATTACAATAAATGTCGTGTTCAATGTAAATAAAGTCTAGTGATTTACAAGATTAGCTTCGCTAATGACATCCGTAATAGGATTGCCGGGATATGATTTACAAGATTAGCTTCGGCTAATGGCATCTGTGACAGGATTGCCGAGATATGAATTACAAGATTAGCTTCGGCGAATGGCATCCGTGACAGGATTGCCGGGAAATGAATTTCAAGATTAGCCTTTGCAAGGTCACCCAATTCATGCAAGCAAATAAAAGTATTCAAATTAAGAATATACAAATGAGTGTTAAGTGAGTTAAAAGATTTACAAGAAAAATATAAGTCCTCTGTTAGAATTCTTATGGATCAAATAGAAAATTAATACTTCATTCGTATTCATTACATGAGCATATATATATATTCTTTATCAACATAATGGTATGTTTGTTTAAGTAACAAGTCCATCAAATATCCATGGAGATCATTAGTTTAGGACCCTACTTTGTGAAGCTTATGTAAATCTTTAACTTAAACAAAAGGGAATTAATACATTTATGTAGTATACTTTTGTGTAAACCTTGATGTATTTATAAAAGTTCAGCTTAGCATGTACTATTTTAATTATCTTGTAATTAACTGTTTTGAAATATTTAAGAAACATTTATTATGTTGTAAATGTTTTCTTTGCATGTTAGTGTTTCTTTCTTTTAAATTTTGTGATATGATGTTTGAACTATATTCATATTGAACTTACTTGTAGGATATATATATATATTGTGTAGACTGTATGAGCTGTGGAATTATGGGACCTTGTGATGATGGGATTGATTGAGTAAATTGGCAGTAGTCAATAACTTGGGATGTTCTAAATGTAAACGAAACTCTGCTGATTTTTTGGTAAAAAAAAAAATTACCCTTAAATAAAAAGGATGTGTTGGCAACTTTTAACAATGATTGATTGTACAGTCGGACTGTTACACTTGGCCTTTTAATTACTACAAGCATTGGTGTGGTTGTTCCTCCATTCTCTTTAGCTTAATCATTTTTATGTCACATTAAAGTCATTCATCTTCATGAAATATGATAAGACATCCTCTTTTTGCCAAGATCTAGCTTATCAACAAGTTAACTCTGATATCAAAATGATATAGTTAAAGTTAAAAAGGGATTGATAACTTTTAGAAATAAGTCACACCACTTTAAGTTGTAGAATAATTGGTTCAGTTTCACCATTCTTGGAATCCACATAAGAGATGAGAATGATAGTAAAAATACTTCAAAAGATACTAGAATTCATTAACTATAACTTGTTTTAGTATAATATGAAAATAAAGATAAATAAGCTTGGAACAACCTTCCAAGAATAAGAAAAGCCACAATAAACACACCAGCTAAAGTCATGACCAAATTTGATGTTTGGAACAAAACTCCAAATATAGAAAATCCAAGTAGAAAAAAAAATTGAATAAAGAAACTTAAAAAACCTAAAAAAAATTAAAGGTAAACTTTAAACTAGATTCAATCTACAAATTAAGGTCTAAATGTTTTAATTTGGCAACAAGATGCAATTAGGTTCATATCCATCATTGGGCTAAAAACATTTTCCATTATGCGATGAATATTCAAAGCTTTTTATGCTTAGTTTGAACTCGATCCCCCATTATCATTAAGTTAGTAAATTGTATGAGGGAAATAATATATAGCCAAGAAAGTGAGAGTTTAAGAGTATATATATTTGAATATTGTGTGTGGTTGTGTCCTTGTTATCTGGTAACATAAGGTATTTATATACCTTGATCACATGAAATTATTTTGTGGAATGTGGAGTAATGATGAAGAATAATTATCTATGCATGTAAGGTATTGCAACTATTTTTATATATTGACTAAAAAATTAAGCACGAATTTCTTCTTATTTTCTTTTCAACTAAAAACATCGTCTTAGAAATTACTATAGACCAAAACTCAAGCTATTTGGTAAACTTGTAAAAAAAAGCATTGCTAAGCAATAAGAGTGGCAACACAACAACAAATCATCAAGATAATATTGGACTAATTAATATTGTTATGTAGTGATGTGTTTTTATTGTTATGTTATGTTATACAACAAATCATCAAGACAATATTGGACTAATTATGTTATATTATATATGTTGTGTTGTGTTGTGTTATTTCATAAAGTATTTTGTTAAATGATAAAAGTTGGTAATGATTTATTGTATTGTGTTTATAAATGCAGTAACTAAAATAATGCTAGATTAGATTCAATTGTTGAGATTCTAAAACTTAAAAATGACTAATAAAGACTAAAATATATTTAAAACATCATAACATATATATTTTATTTATATCAAATGACTTATAACCTTTTAATCTTAAATGTGCATGTCACATGTATGCATATTTTATTTTAGAATTTTTAAATTAAAAATTAAAAAAAAAAGTAAAATAGTGTGATATACACACTATTTTAATAAAAAATAAAAACTCAATGCAATCAATGACATAGAAAAAAGATTTTAAAATTGAGTAATGTAAAATACTAGCGTATTTGAGGTGTATGCAATTTTAAAAAAATAATCAATAAAGAAAATTATCATTTTAATTAAAAAATGAACTCAAATAAATGCTCATGCTTTTCATTAAAAGCAAAGGATATCTCATTTTTTTTTAAAAAAAACAAGTATTATTTTTTTAAAATGACAACAATACGAGATGAACACATCATTAGAGACTCAAAGCCTGTGATTCATCTAAACTTTAGAACCGGGTTTGGATAAGAAATTTGTCATAATAACAAGGCGGAAACAGGTGAAAAAAAACCATGCCTGACCCAACCCACCTCATGATAACGCCTTGACAAGAGTCCATATGGATAATAAAGGTTCAAGAAAAGAGAACCAAGGGGAGAGAGACATTGCTAATCGGCCTTTGAGCTTTAAACAAAATTGTTAGGCAACCATAG
>Ga0325405_1007790_pt1 | contig 10747 bp, 4 predicted proteins | sample PopdelMetagenome_21_FD_205663 | JGI IMG/M metagenome (GOLD analysis project Ga0325405, IMG submission 205663) | Populus deltoides microbial communities from Bellville, Georgia, United States - Xylem-Control-R2 | ecosystem: Host-associated > Plants > Phyllosphere > Stem > Wood/Secondary xylem...
TTTTATGATTTTCATCATAAATTTAATAGGTTATCCTAAAATAGTATAGATTATTTAAGTATTGTAAAAAAAATAATCCAATATATCACATTTTCATTATTTAGAGAGAAAAAAAAGTGTTGCCCAATGTCCATTGAATTTTGAATTCACTGGAAAACAAACACTTTAGGAGTGTATATATAATTTTTTAGCTAAAAAAAAAAATTGATTTGATCAGTGCAATAGTAATCTAGTTTTGTAATAAGAATCTATGTATTGATTCTTGTACCAAAATGGCAGACCCCACACTGAAATATGTAATCAAATAAATATATTTAGTTGATCTTAGAGAGACCCATTTGCAGCATCTAAGAAGACAAACGTTGTGGACTGTTCTGCAGAAGCAACTCCTAAACGACTTTTATAAACTTGAACTGTCACAATATCATGGAGTAATTAAGAACTCACAGCCCAAAACCATGAATGAATCAAAACACGACTAAATTTGCACTGACAAGCAATTCAGGAGAATCAAGAGAAATCCTATCATCCTCCGAAGCCCTTTTTGTTTTTCGAAGACGGCAAGCTAACACCTTTGCACGAATTATGGGGGGGGGGGGGGAATCGGATACACAACTAGCACCCTGATATCTTCAAATTTTCCTTTTTTTCTCCTGCAAGACAATTCATTTTATGCAACCTAGCCATTCTAGCCCTGCAATACATCATATGACTAGCCTACATATGCACAAGCTCATTGAAAAGTGCCACTTTATTGAATATATAAAATCTCAATACAAGATTCAAATATAGGTCCACATAACAGACACAGCGTGGAATAACACAGAACATTCATATAATTTCTATCCGTTGCAGAGGAAGATCAGTACTTCGTTCTTCCATCACCCTCAGTTATCACATCTTTAAAAGCCCCTCCACTTGGGATCATAGGCAAGACATGTTCTTGGTGGGGCACAATCACATCCAATAAGTATGGCCCGGGAGTGTTCAACATTTTTTGAATTGCTGCTCTAAGATCATCCTTTCTCGTGATGCGGGTAGCAGGTATTCCACAAGCTTCTGCAAACTTCAACATATTGGGGAAAATCTCAGACTCGTTCGATGGATTCCCCAAATATGTGTGAGCCCGGTTAGCTTTGTAGAATCGATCCTCCCACTGGACCACCATGCCCAAATGCTGATTGTTCAGAAGCATTATCTTGACAGGGAGATTCTCCACACGAATAGTGGCCAACTCTTGGATATTCATGATGAAGCTTCCATCACCATCAATGTCCACAACAATGGAATCAGGATTCGCAACAGCTGCTCCAATAGCAGCAGGCAATCCAAAACCCATCGCCCCCAACCCCCCTGATGTCAACCACTGCCTTGGTCTCTTATACTTGTAAAACTGAGCAGCCCACATTTGATGCTGCCCAACCCCAGTACTTATAATCGCATTCCCATCAGTCAACTCATCAAGAACCTGAATCGCATACTGAGGAGGAATTGCTTCTCCAAAAGTCTTAAAGCTCAATGGATACTTCACTTTCTGCTCATTCAACTCCTCTCTCCATGCCCTAAAGTCCATTTTCCCTCTAGCACCTCTGCTCTCCAAAATCTTGTTAATCCTTTGTAAAGCCACCTTGACATCCCCACAAACGGACACATGAGGCTGCTTGTTCTTCCCAATCTCAGCCGAATCAATATCAATATGCACAATCTTTGCCCTACTTGCAAAAGCCTCAAGCTTTCCTGTCACACGATCATCAAACCTCACACCAAAAGCAAGCAGCAAATCACTCTTATCCACAGCATAATTCGCATACACTGTTCCATGCATACCAAGCATTTGCAAAGACAGCTCATCCCCTACAGGGAATGCACCTAGACCCATCAAAGTACTCGCGACAGGAATCCCCGTCAACTCAACAAACCTCCTCAACTCCTCACTCGAATTCAAACACCCTCCACCCACATACAAAACTGGCTTCTTACTCTCCGAAATCAATCTCACGATCTGCTCTAAATGCAACTCATTCGGATTCCTTGGCAACCTCGACAGGTAACCAGGCAACTTCATAGGCACATCCCAATCAGGAACAGCCAATTGCTGCTGTATATCCTTTGGAATATCAATCAAAACAGGGCCAGGCCTGCCCGAGGAAGCCAAAAAGAAAGCTTCCTTAATAATCCTAGGAATATCATCAACATCAAGAACCAAATAATTATGTTTGGTAATGGACCTTGTTACCTCAACAATTGGTGTTTCTTGAAACGCATCAGTGCCTATCATTCGCCGCGGAACCTGACCAGTAATGGCCACTATTGGGACGCTATCAAGCAGCGCGTCAGCCAATCCACTCACAAGATTCGTGGCGCCAGGACCTGACGTTGCAATACAAACGCCAGGCAAGCCTGAAGCACGCGCGTAGCCTTCAGCGGCGAAGACACCTCCTTGCTCGTGGCGCGGTAAGACATTTCGGATTTTATTAGATCTTGTGAGAGCTTGGTGAATCTCCAAGGAGGCCCCCCCAGGGTAAGCGAAGACATCAGTTACACCTTCACGTTCGAGAGCTTCTACGAGGATGTCAGCGCCTTTTCGGGGTTCATCAGGGGCAAATCTGGGAAATGAGAATTTCTCGGTTGTCGGGGAGGAAGTTGTTGCGGTGGAAGAAATGGGTTTGGAGAGGGAGTTGGAGATGTGGAGAGAGCGGGTTTTTGTGTGGTTAAAGGTTGAAGGGAGGGTGAGTGTGAGTGTGGAAATGGGTAATGGGGCTTTGGAAGGGGAGGGGAGTCTGTAGATGGGTGCAGTGGAGGTAGAGGGGGCTGCTGCTACCGCCGCCATATTGGACATGGCAGAAGAAAGAGAGAGACAGAGGACGCCGAGAGAGTTTCTGGCAGAGCGAGAGGAATACTATCGTGTGACTTGCGAGTTATTTAAAGAGGTTGGAAGTTTGAAGGGGTTGTGGACGGTGGAGGGTGGAGGGTGGAGAGTGGAATTTGCTTTCCTGTCCAATTTAAATGAAATATTAATTTATGTATTAATAGAGGTTAAATTTTTTTTTTTTATATTAATTTTATTTGGAATTTTTAAATTTGACCAGGTAGTTAACCCGGATCAAGATTTTGATCACGAGTTTTAGATTGGGTTACCAGGTCGACATCAAATTGTTTTTTTATATAAATCCAAACGATATTGTTTTGTTAAAAATAAATAAATAGTCAACAAGTCGTAATCAAGTTTTTGACAGGCTCTTATCGGATCAACTCAGAATTTTAGCCTAGTCAACCTGGATTTTTTTTACTATATCACCTGAGTTTTTATTTTTTATTTTTTTAAACTCGATGTGATTTTAGGCTCATATTAGCCAAGTTACTAATCGATCCGTTAGGCGGAGCCCGTTCTTAAAACTATAATTTTAATACAACAATTTGTATTAACATTAAATATTAGAAAGAATTTAATGAATTTTACTTGATATTAAATTTTAAATTCATATTAAAAAACTAAATTTATTATACCATTATACTAATATCTTATACGATTAAATAATTGCTTTTATTGATATATAATATTCAATGTACCAAGGTTTATGTCAATGTAGAAACCATTAACAAATATATTAAAAGAATTGGGCTTTTTTCATGTTAATATATAAAATAAAACATTTTTTTTCTTTTTAAAATTTCAATCTCATTTTTTTATCTAATTATTTTGTGCTCTTATTTCATGGGATAAAATTTTAAACTATAGTAGAAATACAAAATAAAAAAATGGGAGGACCATAATATAAAACATGGAAAAAATGTGTAGTCAATCTTAAAATTCTCTAGAATTTTTATTTGGTTCTAAAAATTCATTTTATTTTATTTTTCTTTCAGATCAATTTTAAAAAAATAAAAAGTCATAAAAAAAACGATGGAGAAAAGATAAAATTGTTGGTCGGCTAAGAAGTCCAAGAAAAAAGGGGGGAATTCTTTCCCTACCCGGGATTCATTCATGAGTCATGACTCGCCCTTGTTTTTTAGGAGACCCCACCAATAATGGTGACAAGAAGGGCCCACCTAGTCTGACCAAATTGACCTTTGTAACCTGGAGACAAAAATCCAACGCCGGGTTATATATATCATTTATTTTCTTTTACCTTGGATGCATGTATTAAGAGTGTGTGTTATTGCGTAATTGTTGTGGTTATGATTTTAATAAAATTGTTTTATAAAAAGTATTTTTAGTTATGATTAGTTTGAAAAAATAGGTGTTTGGTTAAAACTGTGGTTGAAATTAAGGTTGAAGAAATAATAGTTTAATGTGTTTGATTAAAAATATTTTTGAAATTGAGGCTATAAAATAATTTAAAAAATATAAATTAATATTGATGGTTTTTAATTTAAATATTGTGGATTTAACTATTTGCGGTAACATCATGAAATAAATCATACTTTATATAAAAAAAATTTATTGTTCTATTAAACTATCTACAATTTCATTACATACAAAATTTATATGACAAGAACTACAGTTTCCATATTTTTTAGCGTGTAATAAAATTAGATAAAATATTATTATGTATAAAATTTACTCTAAACTAGTTTTTTTTTTAAATAACAAAAAAAAACTTAACAAAAAAAGAAAAAGAAGTCCACGCAGTGCAAGTGAACAGTGCAAGAGAATTGCACTGTTCACTATTTTTAACATGAACAGTGCATCACTTTGCACTGTTCATGTTAATTGCACTGTTCATTGAACAGTGTAATTAACGTGAACAGTGCAAAAAAAGCAAGGAATTCTTGCTTTGCAAATACTGTGTTTCCAACACAGAAAAAAATAAAATCCAATAAATAGTATGTCACATTTTTATTTAACTAAATGGCTACAATTATGTTTTAAATAAAACGCAGCCGCAACCACAAAGCTAAACGGGCTCCATTTCTCTTCATTTTGTAATATGACTTGTCTTCTCATAGGTCTTCTTATTTATTATTTATGTAACTGTGTTTTTTTGTTTGACAGTAAATAATATTTTCGAGCTAGCTTTCTTCTGGCTAGCTTCCACATCTCTATCGTTTGATGATCCTAAGGGTGTACCTCGGCATTCAAACAAATTTAATAAAACCCTTTAATTGTTGTCATTAAGGTTTCAAACGGTTGGCATAGGGATTGTAGTTGTGATTGATTTTTAATGTGTTTTTTATTTAAAAATATATTAAAATAATATTTTTTTAATTTTTAAAAATTATTTTTGATATCAGCATATCAAAATAATATAAAAATATTAAAATAATATTAATTTAATAAAAAAAATTAAACTTTTTCAAAAAAAATTTAAAACACAAAAACAAGTAGTGTCATCAACAAATATAGCATGCCTTCTTAACCATCAAACCATTCCCTTGAAGGTTTTTTATAACTAGTTTCCATATTTTTAAGAAATTAAATGAATTACTTGAGATCTCTTGTTTTTTTTTAATATAGAAAAGATACAAATATCATAAACAAAACATACAAGAAAAATAACACAAAGAAAATTGATATATTTAAAATAAAATTACTGAGGTTAGTTAATTTTTAAATATTCAAGGTTGTTAACTATTTAATAAAATATAAATTAATTATGATAAATAAAACAAAAACAATTTAGATAGTTAAGTTTGCTATATAAGCTGAGAGCTGATATTTATTACTGCTTTTCACCATAAGATTTATGAGTCGAAATGCTGTAATTCTGGATAATAAAATTGATTTTAATTTGCAGAGGTTGGGCCTGTATTAATTTCTATTTTCTAGATACAGAAAGCGTACCCATGCGTTCTTGGGAGTTGGGAGGCTCCGGGATCTCGCTAATGGCTCTTCACTTCATGAAAAAATTTCTTTAAGGTTACTGCCCTTTTGGACTCTACTAGTAGCAGCAGGAACTGATTTTCTTTTTTCCTTCCCTTTCTTTCTATTGCCGAAATCCAAACTGATAAACTACACCTGAAGCAGGCTTCTGCCAGGAAAATCCCAGATGATCTTTGATATGTTTTGGTGACGAGTGTAAGAATTCCTTTTGTTTTCTATATATATATATATATTCTATGTTAAGAATGGGTATTCATTATCTAATATCTAATAGTGTCCCCATGTATTTTTAAAAACTTTTTTGGCTGAGCATTGCAAGTACCACACTGTAAATTTCACGTTACAGAAGTCCAGATCATCACAACAAGCGAACCAAAAGGAGACCATGATTGTACTGTAGTTCTTTCCCGACTACTTAACCATGAGCTTGAATCCCTCCACATATTGGAAGAGAAGAGGCGAGACAACTAACTCATCCACAAAAACATCGATAAGGAAAGGCATAAGAGTAAGAGCATAAGATCACACAAAGGGTCAAACAGACGCAGAGCTTAAAAGAATCATAAAGAGTTTTGATATCGATAATTTCCTCGTTTGTGGAATATCACAAACAAACAGATGCAGAGCCTAAAAGAATCATAAAAAGTTTTGATATTGGTAATTTCCTTGTTTGTGGAGTATTGCAAACAAATCAAAAAGAAAATTAAGCAAGCTAAAAGCTAAGCTTCCTCATTAAAGATAAGTTTTTGATCAGATTGCCTCTTGATGATCCATACCACCTGCAATTTTAGAGGAAAGTAAAATCAGCTTTTGTTCAAAAACGATTCCAAAACAATTTAAATAAAGCCTAAAAGAACCACATGACCATTCTCTAAAACCAGAACGCAAAATAAACATGGAAAATCAAGAAAATATTAAGTTTATAGAGATGGAGGCATGACCGCATTTCTATACATACTGCATAACAAAAAGACCAAAACAACTTGCATGATAGCAAAGAAAATAATCAAAGCCATTATCAAATCAAGAGCAAGAACAATTAAACCATTATCAATAATGATACATGCATAAGCTATAGTAATTTTCAATAGTGACCCCAAAAGTATCAATGTACAATGACACAGCCACGAGTACATTGCAAACGAAAATAATCAAAACCATTATCAAAATCAAGAGTAGGAACAATTAAACAAACCACACCATTACTTGCAAATCATAGCAAACTCAATCTAATTGTGCAAACCATACAGACATAAACCATAATAATTTTCAATTTGTTAATTATGTATAAAACACAAACAGGTCTTAAATCTACATCGACAATAAAACTAAATTCGATTATAAGTTATCCCAATTGCTACAACATCTCGATTTAATCATTATTTTCTAAAAATAACACCATTTAACCAAGTATAAACCTCATAATAATTATCCCAATTGCATTACATGATTAAAAAATCAAAACAATCAATCCGCCATGCATCACCATCAACAAATCTCTCAAAAAAATAAACAGTAAAAAAAAATTAAAAATTCTATCAATAAAAAACAAAAAATTGATACTGAAATCGAAACATTACCTAAGAAGCACCAACGATGATGTTATTAATTGGGATAAAAATCAACTTCACGAAGAACCCAACAAATCCCATAACCACGAATCCGATTGCAGTACGAGTCGCCACCTTCGTGAATTCTACAAAATATAAAACCAGAATTTTCAAAATCCCTATTTTGTTTTACTGCGACAATCCAATAATTAAAAAAAAAGTTAATACCTTTTTGATCGGGTTTGTGGCAGCGTTTGACGAGTCGGACGCTATCTTTAGCGAATTCTCTGAGAGGATCGACGACGGAATCTACGGCGTCCATTGTTGTTGAAGAGAAATAGTTGATCGAGAAACCCTAGATAGATTTATTTGGGATTTTTTCTTCTTCCTTTTTGAAAGAGCAAAAAATATGAGAGAGAGAGAGTCTCTTATGACAATTGCTTTGCAGAAGGTACAGACACCGTTTTATTTCTACAAGTGTAACGCGGAAGAGGAGACTTTTCCTGGTCAAAGCTGGAAGGCAGATTTTATTTGATTTAATTTTTATTTATTTATTTATTTTATTAGATTGAAAAGTCTTTCATAAATAGAGTAAAATTAGATTTGTGTCCCGCACTTTGTTTGGGCCGGGTAATTTTTTTTTAATATAATAAAATAAAATTCTACTTATTGATTTAATTAGTAATTTAATAAAAAATACAATAATACTAAATAAATAAATAATAATGAAAAAGATAAAATAAACTCAATCTGAGTCTATCCAAATTATAAAACAACTTAATAATTAAGAGAGAAACTAGAAAAAATTAAAACAAAAAACAATAAAAAAACTCAGTTAAACCAAATTAATTCATAAACTTTGTCACTATAAGTATAGAATTGAGATAATCTCATACAAAGAAACACAAGAAATAAAAAACTTGAATGTGAAATCTTAATAAATTAAATGAGAACATGATAACTTAAAAAAAATAAAAAAGAAAAAAGATGAAACTCAATTTCTAGTAAATAAAATGTTGAATGACAAAAATTCAGAAAAAAATAGTAAAAAAAACTCAATTCAAGCACACCCAGATTAAGATGAAAAATCTTTGACCTGGTTGTTATACCAAGGTGATTGCATTTGAAAGTAAATTGAATAAAATCATGAAGTTTAATTATCAAATAATTCAATGTTGAAGGATGCAAATTAAAAAAAAAAACAGTGAAAAATTATGAGTCAACTCAGGTTAGCTTGCAAACTGCGACCATGGGTATAAAATCAGGATAACCCTATAGAAAATAAAAAAAAAAGTATGAAGACCAATTTTCAATAAATCAAATGTTGAATGATGAAATTAAAATAAATTGTTTTTTTAGGATAAAAAAAAAGCCAATTTGCCTTTGAAACTAGTGACTCTAGTTATGAACTTGAAACTAACCCTATAGTAGCAAAAAAAAATCTAAGTCAACCTGAGTTAATCCACAAACCCTGCGACCATGACCACATGATTAGGATAACTCAATAGAAAGAAAATGAGAAAAAAAAATGTAGGAAGACCAATTTCAAATAAATTAAATGTTGAAAGATAAAATTGAAATAAACAAATCTAAAAAATTAACAAAAAAATATCAAAAGTCAACTCACGTTAACTTTTGAAACTCTTAAAAGAGGGTAAATAATAATAAAATAAAACATTAGCTTAACAAGAGACTACCAGAAAAAATATCTTAAACCCAGTCTAATCTCAAAACTCACAACTCATGAAATCCTTTATCTTGGTTCAATCAAGAAGTTTAATTCCTAACCAATTTAACTTCGAATGACAAAATCATGAAAAAATATCAATTTAAAAAACTTGTCAAAAGAAAAAAAGATAATAATGAAAAGAATGAGGATTAAAATTGATAGAAAAAAAACATTATGGATGATAAAATTATATATAAAAAACAATCTAAAAAACGATCCCAAGAAAATAAATAGCAATTAAAAGAATGAAGATCAAATCTGAAATATTAAAAAATGATAGGGGTTGAATTTAAAAAAAAAAACAATTGAGATTTTATAGCTTATTCAAAATTTTAAAAATTAATAATCAAAAGAATATAGACTAATTTTGAAAAAATAAAAAATAAAAGGGGAGAAATTAAAAAACATATGTAGTCTTATAACTTATTCAAAATGAAAAATAGTAATCAAAAGAACAGAAAACCAAATATAAAGGGAAAAAAAATTAATAGGGCTGGTTTGGAATCTTAAAGGGGCTAACACTGAATCCAAGAAGGAGAAAGAAAAAAAGAATAAAAAAATGGTAGTCGACACCAAACCAAAAACCTGCCTGGTCCACACACAACGTCATTGCATAGAAAATATCAAGACCTTTCAAACACTACCCTGGAAAACATCATTTAGTGACCGGAAAAGCATGTGGATTGTCTACACGCTGCTCTTGCTAGTAGGTGTTTTTTAGAATAATATTTAATATATATCAATTACAAAAATACCCTTGAGTAACTTTTAATATACAATAAAACCAATGTAAAATGAATAAAAAAGCTATTGTGAGAGAGTTGTATTGATTTTATTTTTACGGGCATCAAAGAAATTATACTATTTTGTAAAAAATAAAAAGACCACAATACCCCTTGATAATACCCCTTGATAATAGACATTGTATCTTTTAATTCTATGGTTAAATTAGTAAAATAAAAATAAAATAACCAATCTAATCTTATATAATTTATAAAAAATAATTTTATCATTGTAAAAAAATCATCTTCCCGCCACTAATACCTAGCTCAAAGGTTTAACGGATAAAAAACAATTTTATCATTATATTATTATAATGAATAATATTTTGTTCCTGCGATATTAGCAACTTCCCTTCCATCTTTATTTTTTCTTAATGGTCGAGTTAGACCATAGTATTTTGAATAGCTAAATTATATTCCCTCACGAATTCTGTAGAGAAGAAAAGTTGTCAATATTTCTCTCTCTCTCTCTCTCTTTATCATTTAAAAAAATGTCAACAACTTTCTAACCTATTTCAATAACATATATATATAATTCCTGAAGTAATGTATGGAGATTTATGGTTTATATAAAAGCGAAATCAAATTAAGGTGAAAATCCCAGCAAAGATCTTCCTGGAGTGACATTCAAATGGTAGCATATGATGACATAGAACCATTCAAATCAGTAACAAATAGATAATAAATTAAGAAACTGAACATCAGATATAATTAGGCAAGTCAGCAGCAAATGTAGAGCTGCCATACAATGAAGTTAATAAGTTTTAAGAAGTCTCTAACAGCTAAGGAGAGCTTTCTTGAACAATAGCCAACAAGTAGACTTGGAGATCATATGCACTCAAATTCCAAGTAATATTAGTCA
>Ga0325405_1007791_pt1 | contig 10746 bp, 12 predicted proteins | sample PopdelMetagenome_21_FD_205663 | JGI IMG/M metagenome (GOLD analysis project Ga0325405, IMG submission 205663) | Populus deltoides microbial communities from Bellville, Georgia, United States - Xylem-Control-R2 | ecosystem: Host-associated > Plants > Phyllosphere > Stem > Wood/Secondary xylem...
ATCTCCATCTCTTTGTGATATTCATCTACTGTCTTATAACCTTGATTCAGACCTTGGAGCTTCAGATATAAGTCTCTGTAATAGTGGTTTGGCACAAATCGTCTCCTCATTAAGACTTTCATCTCCCTCCAAGTTTGAATGGGTCGCTCCCCATTCCTCCTCCTACTGATTACAATTTGATCCCACCAAATCAATGCATACTCTGTAAACTCAATTATCACCAATTTCACCTTCTTTTGTTCAGAATAGCTATAGCAATCAAAAATCCAATCTACCTTTTTCTCCCACTCCAAATAAGCCTTGGGATCATTTTTACCTTGAAAGTTAGGAATTTTCAATTTAATGGTGTCTAAGTCCCCATCGATATCTTCATAAGTGCCCATGCCACGGAAATTCACATTCCTCCTGGCCCTGTTCGGTCCAGATCTGATTCCTTGGCCAGTAGATACAAATCATAGTCATCTTCACGTGCATCTGCATTTTCGTCAACAAACTCTTCAAAATCAGATCTGACATTCCGTACGGCCATATGGACCGTATTTGCTCGGCGATCAGCCCCACTATTCTGTTGCTTTATTGAATTCACCTCATCTTTCAGATCCTTGTACATTCTAGACAATAGCTCAAGTTGCTGGCCTATGGCTCGCAATTGGAAAGCTACGTCAGCATTTTGTGTAGCTGATTCGTTGTTTTCAGACATTCTTTGAATCTGCAAAATTTGGTTAGTAGCACAAAATATATCCTCACACCTCTCGTGTATCACACAAAAAAAAAATCAAGGCTTTTCACTCTAATAAGCTCACAATGCCTTTTACCTCACAACTTGCTTTCTTTTGGTTCTTTAAGAACTGAAATCAACAAATCAAAGTTAGCAGCCTTCACAGCGCACTCTAATAATTTTTAGACTCAAGAATCAATAAATATACTGAAAACAAAGCAAAACAAAACTATGATTACGATTTTGCGAGTAGCAATGCAAATTCGTACGAATTGTGGATGAAACGAAGACACGAAATAAAACAGAAGAGAATATTAGCAAAAAAAGTTACTTGACTCCTAGATAACCCAAATATAATAGAAACAAAAAGATTTGGACAAAACTAAACAGTAAGGATCACGTTTTGAAACTTGACGCAAATTTAACCTGTTACGCAATTTTTACGTAACAGAATTGAAACCCAGACCAGACAATCTTGAAATAACCTAAAATTTAATATTTAGTATTATAATACTAAACAAACAACAAAAATCAATTCATAGGTCGTTCTTTTATGTCTAGGTAACCAAACCCCTTGTATGATCAGTTTGCGGTAAAATTGAACCCCCAATTAAAACCTCCAGAATCAGATATCAAAATAAGCTCAAATTTAATATATGGTGCGATCTCACCCCTAATAGACTGAATATGAAGTTTTAATTGATTCTGAGGTGGTTTGCTTATGGTTCACAAAGAGTAGTGTTTTTGCGGCAAAATTGACCTCGAATTAAAACCTCAAGCAAAAAATATCAGAATAAGCCCAAATTTGACATATAATGCGATCGCACCCCTAATAGACTGAATATGAAGTTTCAATTGATTCTGAGGTGGTTTGCTTATGGTTCACAAAGAGTAGTGTTTTTGCAGCAGAATTGACGTCGAATTAAAACCTCAAGCAAACAATATCAGAATAAGCCCAAATTTGACATAATGCGATCTCACCCTTAATAGACTGAATATGAAGTTTTAATTGATTCCGAGGTGGTTTGCTTATGGTTTAACAAGAGTTGTGTTTCTGCGGTAAAAATTGAATGATCCTTAATATTTCAACTAATCCCTATCTCTCTTTCTTTTTAATGTACTGATATGATTAGAGACAGTAACAAGATGAAATATAACCCCTTTTTTTTTTGCTTAGATGACGCAGACACGAAGAACAAGAAGATGGACGCAAACACTGAAAAACTTAAAGGAACACAAAAAAAACCAAAATAACAGAAGGATATGACCTTGTTTCGGAGCCTAGCTCTGATACCAACTGATGCGAACCTCGTGATCACGTGGTCACGCAACCCACAATCAAGATTGAGATCTGATCTCGGAAAGCCGAAATAGGTCTGATAGGAGTGTGACACAATGGAAACCTTCCCCAAGGCACCAACACTATTGGATTGAGTAGAATGACGCCACGAAGCCAGTTAATCTTCGATAAGTCAGATTCAGTTCGTTTAAGAATTGAAGAATGCAAGAATCACTCTCGCACATTAAAACTGAAAAAATTCAGAAGTAATTATCATCAAAGCTGCCGAAAATTTGGCTTACATGAGTTTAAATAGTTCTTGAAAAGTTAACCCTAATGGACCCCTTATGTGGACTTAAATGAGGTCCATTTAAAACTGACCCAAAACCCTAAACTGAAAAGCCCATAACTTAATCCAAACAAGCCTTGGATCCTAACTGAAAACAAAGTATTAATTAAGCCCAAACAAGCCTTGGGCTGTAGCTAACAAAATAAAACAAAGCTCATAATATTAAATCCATGTTCTGTCATGAGAAGAAGAGAAGGAAGTAAAATATTATAGAACTGATTCAAGGCTTATTTATAGCCTTCCATGCAGCCCCTTAATCCTAGAAATAAAAGGAAAAGGTAGCCACCCATGTTGTTTCCAAGTTGTAGAAGGATTCTTTTGTTTCCTTTGCTGTCCTCACCTCATGGCCCAAATAAGGTTATATTGGACCCCTCTTGCACATGGATAAGATGTACTAGGGTCTCCTCTTGATACTCTAATGGACCTTTCAATTCTGACTTGGTTGAAACATTCAAAACCAATGCATTCAATGCCTCTTTCAATGCCTTTGTCTTGGACCGAGTCATTGGACCATTTGGAACATGTAATGGGTCCTTGCTGGTGTTTCTGGGCTGGTCCACATCAGTTGCTTTGATCAAATGTTCTCCCTAAGTTTAACAACGTAGTTCCGCTACAATTATCAAGCTTAGTTGCTTCACAAGTTTATATACCACAACTCCGGTTTTGATATCAAACTTAGCAATAGATTGTTTACAATAATAACTTAGAGTCCGCTCTAGCAATTAAGATAAACAATCATAGGAAATATGCATAGGAAAACAAATATACTCATTCATAATACAAACTGAAAATAAATGGAACAATAAATCTCACAGTTCTTGAAATTTGAAGGTTTTTGCGTCCTTGCAACCAAGAAAACGAGCTTAGCCTTGCATATCTATTGGACAACTACTCTTAAAGATGGAAGAATACATGATTTCTGATTTGTAGAGGGGAGAGTTTGTGTTTCTTCTCCTATGGCTGCCACCTCGCTTTCTTTTTTTCTACTGCACTCCCTCTCCCTCTCTCTTGGCTCTCTTAATAGCATAAACTTAGCTGCCTATTTATACATAAATTGTAAGTAAGAAGAATCAAAGTTCAAGTGTGAACATCAAGAGATGGTGGTAGTGCGAAGGCGGCTGGTTTGTGGTTTGAGGTTGGTGGCTGCCTTCCTTGACCTTCTGCATTGATTTACTAGAGGATCTAAATTGCTGAAATAAAAACTTGGATGTCAGTTTGGATGCTTCGAGATGTAATTTGGATTCGTTTCTTTACGAAACCTGTTTGCTGGTAGAATTTAGTTGTCATCTTTGAAAACTCATATCTCCCTCTTATGACATCGTTTTTGGCTGAAATTTGGACCGTTTGTAAGTCTTTGAGTCAGGAATCCAAAACAATTAAGTTTGAATCAAATGGATGTCTACAGCTCCATATATTCAATTTGGAATGTACAAAGGTCAACACTAGCAGAATGCGAGTTTTGACTTTGAAGACTGTGATTTCCATGATCTTCCTTATTTTATTTTTCTTGACTTAGATTTCCAGAAAGTTATGGATGTTAGCTTTCTAATGCCACTGGAATCACTTCATTTTGACTTCTAGAACTCACGCTCTGCACAAAACATCGATTGAGGGTCAAATCTGCCAGTTACCTCTAATTTTGTCCTTTTTGCATCTTTCATCCAAAAGTGCTTTCAAAACATAAAACAAAGAATATCAAGGCACTTTATACATAAAACATCGGCAAAACATTAGTTAAATGTGGGTGAAACTATCGAATAATATGGTTGCATCACTCATGTGCTATAAGATATCATCAGCCCTGTCCAGAATGCTTTTCTTGGAGGTCGGAATATGGCTGATAATATAAATCTCATGTAGGAGCTCCTACGACATTATGGTAGAAAGCGGGCCTCTCATAGATGTATTATTAAGATTGATTTTAGGAAGGCTTTTGACTTTGTTCAGTGGTCTTTTCTGTGGCACCTGCTCTTGCTATTGGGCTTCCCAGCTCGGTTTGTGCATCTTATTATGCAATGTGTTAAGACTACTTCCTACTCAATCTCAATTAATGGTGATTTGTTTGGTTTCTTCAAAGGGACATGTGGTGTTAGACAAGGTGATCCCCTCTCACCTATGTGGAATACTTCTCTAGAATGCTTAAGTAGTGCACGTAGCGGTCGGATTTCCACTTCCATCCAAAATGCAGTGCCCTTGGGATATATCACTTGGTTTTTGTAGATGATATCCTTCTTCTTTACAGGTATGATATGCTGTAAAAATCACAAAAAAAAACAAGAAGTGGAACCGAAATGACTCCACCATCGCTGCCGATTTCTTAATCGGCAGCGACGCAGTTTCGGGCTGCCGATTTCTGAATTGGCAGCGACGCAATTTGGCTGTCGATTTCTAAATCGACAGCGACGCAGTGTCGAGCTGCGAATTTCTGAATCGGCAGCGACGCAGATTTCTAAATCGGCAGCGACGTAATTTTAGGCTGCCGATTTCTAAATAGGCAGCGACGAAGTTTCTGGTTGCCAATTTCTGAATTGGCAGCGAAGTAGTCATTGGATGTCGATTCCTGAATCGGCAGCGACATAGTTTGAGGCTGTCGATTTTGGAATCGGCAGCGACGTAAAAATAAACAGGATTTAATGTGCACTACCAGAAAATCGGATAACACCAACGGAATTACCGACAGATATTTTTCGTCGGTAATTTTTAACGACGGAACTAATTCCGTCTCAAAAGCTGTCGGTATTTGCCGACGGAAACAAACCATCGGCGATGCCGTTGGTATATACCAATGGAATTATTCCATCGATATATACCGACGGAGAGAAACTTTTTTTGAAAGTTGCAACGACGTCATTACGTGGATTGTTTTTAGATGAATTTACCGATGGAAATACCGAGGGATTCAAACCCGGATAACCGATCAGTGACGTGTCGCTAACACCGGCGGAATCACCAACGGATATATTTCGTCGGTGATGTCGTCGGTAAACGCAAGTATATACTCACTCTGCTGACACTCTCTCTTCCTCTGTTTCTCCTTCTTCTTCCCCTTCTTCTTCCCCATCCCACCTCTCTCCTCCCAAACTACAGCCAACCACCCATCCCAACTCTCCCCTTTTCTCAACACAAGCTAGCACTCAAGTTTCTTATACTTTTGTACGTGGTCACAACATCCGTTAATTCTTGTGGATTTTATCATTTTTTGTAAGTAAATCTATCCTTTTTAGTTTTAACTTTTAAATGTGAATTTTTTTTTTTTAGTATATGTATTTTGTTAAAGAAACTTGTTGTATGAATGTATAATTTTATAATTGTTATAGTTTGTTTTAGATTTTATCAAATTATATTTGTTTGTAAATTGTTGAAATTTTGTTTGAATTACACTGAATTATATGTGTTGTGATGAAATAAATAATAGCTTGTTTAACTAGTCTGTTTTAATTGTTATCAATTCTATTGCGAAGTTGTGATTTCCGTAAATTTATATATGTATAAATTTGTATGTATTACCGTTGATAGTTGATAATTGATAATGAATATTTAACATAAGTGTTTTTTTTTTAGTTTGTTGGATAATTGATAGTGAATATTTAAAATAGGAAACCAATATTTTTTTTATGTTTTATAGAGATTCAATAGAAGTCATGGATGATCGTTCATGGATGTATCGGGACTCACCCCAAGGATTGCGGAGGATGAATTATTGTAATGGTGTTCAGGGTTTTATTAATTTCGCAACATCTATCCTGATGAATTTTACTGATGGCGGTATTAAGTGTCCATGCAGGAAGTGTAAAAATTTAAAGTTTTTGCATCAAGATGTTGTAACGATGCATCTTCTAACCAAAGGGTTTATGCAGGACTACCTGTGTTGGTATGCACACGGAAAACTATTTGTTCCTAATGAGAGCATAGTTGAAAGGGTGGTCGGGTCAACTTCTAGTGCTAGCAACATGCATGAAGTTGGAAATGAGAACAGTAATCCTTATAGGAATATGGTTATGGATGCAATGAGAATGAGTGAAGGTAATGCCAGTGAATTTCCAAATGTAGAAGAAGAACCTAATGCAGATGCAGTAAGGTTTTTTGATCTGTTGAAAGATTCTGACGAGCCATTATGGGATGGCTGCACGAACCACAGTAAATTATCGGCCGTAGCACAGGTGTTCACCATCAAGTCAGATCACAGGTTGAGTGAGGTCGGTTATAACAAGATTATTGAATGGGCAAGAAGCATTTTACTTGAGGGGAACAGGCTGAAAGAGAACTTCTATGCTGCCAAGTCCATGATGAAACCCCTTGGTTTAGGATACCAGAAAATTGACATGTGCTTTAACTTATGCATGTTATACTACCTTGAAAATGCTGAGATGACCGAGTCCATGACATGCAGGCATTCCCGTTACAAACCCAGAACTGGAAGAGTAAAGACTCTCGTGGCATATAAAAAACTTAGATACTTCCCAATCACACCTAGACTGCAGAGGTTATTCATGTCACCAAGGACTGCTGAGTATATGACATGGCACCAATCACATCATGCGGTTGATGGAGTGATGGTGCATCCTTCTAACGGTGAAGCCTGGAAACACTTTAACAGTGTGCATCCTCACTTTTCAGCTGAATCAAGGAACGTGCGTCTTGGGTTGTGTACAAACGGATTCAACCCATTCGGGTCATTTGCTGCTCCTTATTCTTGTTGGCCGGTCATACTGACAGTTTATAACTTGCCACCGGGGATGTGTAAGAGGCCGGAGTTCATGTTTCTATCTATGGTCATACCAGGTCCGAGTAGTCCGCGTCGAAATATAGATGTTTGTCTTCGTCCGTTGATTGATGAGTTGACGCAGTTGTGGTCCTCTGGAGCTTTGACTTATGACATCTCGAGGAAACATAATTTTGTTATGAGAGCGGCTTTGATGTGGACTATCAATGATTTCCCAGCTTATGGAATGGTTTCTAGTTGGAGCATACATGGAAAGCTAGCATGTCCATACTGTATAGAGAACAACAAGGCATTCACGCTAACAAACGGGGGTAAAGCTTCTTTTTTTTTACTGTCACCATCGCTTCTTGTCGCCGAATCACAGGTACAGAAAGAACATGAAAGATTTCTTTGTTGGCAGAGTTGAAAAGGATGATGCACCCCCACGTCTTTCCGGTGAAGAATTGCTTGATGTTGTTTCAGAGTACGATGACATTGTGTTTGGTCTCCAATCAGGTAAGCAGAAGTTTCCTGGTTTTGGTTTGACCCATAACTGGGTGAAGCGAAGTATATTTTGGGAGCTTCCTTATTGGAAGACCAATCTTCTCCATCATAACTTTGACATCATGCACATTGAAAAGAACGTGTTTGAGAACATTTTCAAGTTTCAACACTGTCATGGATGTGAAGGGGAAGACAAAGGACAACATCAAGGCTAGTTTGGATGTAGCGTTGTTCTGTAACCGTAAAAATATGGAGTTGGTTTGTGATGGGTCACGGGTCACAAAACCAAGAGCAAGCTTCGTGTTAGAGAAAAACATACAACTATTAATCTATAAATGGCTTAAGAGTCTGCGTTTCCCCGATGGACATGCCTCAAACATATCAAGGCTGGTTAATACCGAGGAATGCAGATTATATGGAATGAAGAGTCATGATTGCCATGTGTTTATGCAAACACTCATCCCATTAGCTTTTCGTGATTTGTTGCCAAAGGGGATATTGGATGCACTAACGGAGATCAGTCATTTTTTCAAAGATATATGCTCCAGCAAGTTAAATGTTGATCACATTGAGAGGCTTGAAACGAATATCGTGGAGACAATATGCAAACTTGAGATGATTCTCTCCATTATTTTTTGACTCAATGGAGCATCTACCCGTACATTTACCGTTTGAGGTAAAAGTTGGAGGACCGGTCCAATACAGATGGATGTATCCATTCGAGAGGTTAGATATTACAGTTGCTATGTAATTCATAATTAAATGTTTTTTTATTTTTTTATAATTTTTTTATAATTTTATATATATATATATATATATATATATATATGCAAGTACTTATTCAATCTTAAAAAAAAGGTTAAGAACAAGGTGCATGTTGAGGCGTCAATATGTGAGGCCTATATTGTTGAGGAGATCTCAACATTTATCTCATACTATTTCGAACCTCATTTGAGAACAAGGATCAACCGTGTTCCACGGCATGATGATGGTGGTGAAGTGCCTTCAAGTGGGAACTTGTCAATATTCTCTAATCCTGAACGACCCACACCTAAAAATATCGTGAAGGGAAGATATTTGTCTGAAATAGAGTTTAAAGAAACACACAATTATATCCTATTTAACTGTGATGAGCTGAGACCTATTATTAAGTAAGTAGATGTTTGACATAAACTTTGTCAAGAGTGTACTATTTATATTTTGTGATACCATAAACTCATATAATTTGAAACAACCTTGCAGGCAACATCGATGATACTTACTGTCCAATAACTCACAGCTGACCGAATCCCAGATCTTTCAATTACAAGATGAACAATTTGTCATATGGTTTAGAACACATGTAAGTCCTATCACAAACTCATAATCTCTTGCAATGTAATTCAATGTACGTAAATATATATTATATAATATCCGTTTATTGATTGTTGTTATATTTAATATACAAGGTTTATCAAATGGGAGTTAGTGCTGCTATTTCACTGTCTTTACTAAGCCTGGGCCTTGAAAGAAAAGTCAAGTGCTATAACAGGTATTTTGTCAATGAATATATCTTTCATACTGAAGAATATGGGCATGGAAGAAAGACATACAACAGCGGTGTTTGTATTAAGGGATCGACTTCTAGTGAGTTTGAAGTTGACTACTACGGTAGATTGGAAGAGATCATCGAACTGCAATATCATAGCGAGCAGAATAGAGTGTTTTTATTCAAATGCTATTAGTATGACACAACTGATAGAGGAATCAGAGTAGATCCTCACTATGGTCTCATTGAAATCAACTCAAAAGCTAGACACCGCAACGTAAATGACGTCTTTGTTTTCGCAAAGCAATGCCAACAAGTTTATTACACATACACCCCTTCCTTTAGAAAGGACCGATCAAGAGTTGATTGGTTATTCGTTTTAAAAACAAAACCCAGGGGTTGTGTCGAGGTTGTTCAGGATGAGAACAAAGACATAAGTGTGATAAATGAAGTCTTTCAAGCTAGTGAGTTGGTTGAACCATACCGAGTTGCTCCTTTGATTGACTTAGAAGAAAATTGGAATTTTCGTGTTTTTGATGATAGTCTTGTTGATGTTGACGTAGAGGAGTTGAATGCCGTTTTGAGCTCTACTAGTGCAGTACAAAATGTTGATGAAGAAGATGATAACCACATTGAAGAGCGCGATGAAGCAGATGATAACAATTCAATTAAGGACGAAGATGAAAATTCTGACTAAACATGCTGTAAAACCTTATTTTTATAACGTAATATTTTGGAACATGAAATATTTATTCTTTTTTAATTGTGTTGTGTGTGATCTAAGTGTGCAGGAGGATGGACAAAAATACATGTAGAAGCTGTATAAATATTGACTGTTTCACCGACGGATTCCTAGACGGATTATTGTCGTCGCTATTTCACAGAGAGTTGGAAAAAAATTACAGGCTTGTGCCATACTTTCTTACGGCATCACCGACAGATTGGGAAACTTTTCGACGGGAACACCGACTGAATATTTCCGCCGGTATCTCACAGAGAGTTGGAAAACAATTATGGGCTTGTGCCACAATTTCCGACGGACTCACCAACAGATTCACCGACGGAAATCACACATCCCGAAGTGCACGCCTGTCAGAAGCACTATTACCGACGACATTGTCGGCAGCACAATTTCCGACGGTAATTTCCGTCGGAATTACCGATGGATAAAAAAAAGGTGGTATTTTTGAAATTTTTGGTGCGCATTTCATTTATTTCCGTCGGGATTACCGATGGAAATTAATGCCACCGACAACAATTAATGTTTCGTCGGTAATGCCGACGGAAATATTGGCATGTAAAACCCTCCCCCCCCCCCCCCCATTTCATTTTTTCTCTTGGCTCTCATCTCTATTTCTTCTCCTCTCCGTTTGAGTTTAATTTTTGGAAGAGTTTTGATTGTTTTGGTGGTAGTTTTCAACATATTAAAGGTATGTAATGGTTTTTCTTTATCTTTGTATTTTTTTTATTTTAATTATCATTATTTTTTTGGTGTTCTTTGTTTTGTATATTGTTTATAGATAAAATCTAAAAATCAACACACTATTAAGGTAAGCATTTTTTATTCCAAAATTTATTTTGAATTAATGTATTGTTTTTTTAGTTTTGTGTATTGTTTGTTTTGTATTTAGGATGTTTTGTTTAGTGTTATTGAAATATAGAATTA
>Ga0325405_1007793_pt1 | contig 10745 bp, 8 predicted proteins | sample PopdelMetagenome_21_FD_205663 | JGI IMG/M metagenome (GOLD analysis project Ga0325405, IMG submission 205663) | Populus deltoides microbial communities from Bellville, Georgia, United States - Xylem-Control-R2 | ecosystem: Host-associated > Plants > Phyllosphere > Stem > Wood/Secondary xylem...
TTGGAAGTTCGTGTAAAGAGTCGCAAAAATCTTCTGTGAGCATTTCAGTCCATGAGCTTGTATCTTTTCTCCTGGACTCCAGTAACTCCCATTTGTATCTCTATTATTGTATGAAGTGGCACCTGAAATTTGAATATAACCACTCTGTTAGAATGTGTCAGCAATACAGCTAGAATCCCGCACATCATGTTTACAAGCATCAGACCAGCCTCTCCTAAAAACTGTGCACCACTCAATTATGATGTGCCAGGAGGATTAATTAGTCCCTTGCTGCATATCATATTAACCATTTTCGTCCAAAGCTAATTATCATTAGTATCATCACAAAAACAAAGCCAGTTCAGAATTATACTGAATTACCTCGATATGTGGAATTTCTTTTAGAGGCCTATCAGCAAAATAAGCATATAACGCTCTCAACACAGCCTGCACAAATAAAGCCATGAAAGATCTTATAAGCTTTGTCGAACCCAACTCAACTTATCAGGATATTGAAGAATGCGGATGTTTAATGTATAACCTGGTGAGAGATGACTACAACAGGAGCCCGTTGTCTTTCTAGTTCAATAATTACAGGCTCTAGCCTGCATTGAAGTGGAAATTAGGTTTTTAATTTAACAAGCAGGAATATGAAACATTGAAGGTTCTAAATAAAGTCGCTAAATGCAAACCTTTGGATGACATCGAGATAAGATTCTCCACGAGGGTATCGATACCTCAGCTTGTCCTTCCTGCGTGCCCTGCTCAAAGGGACATGCATCAGGCCTCAGGGAAGCAACTAATAATGTCCAAGCACAGGAAAAATACAAACATGTGTGCACTTTCAAGTAAAGAGAACCCCAACTGATTGTCATAGGAGTTTACTACAAGAAAAGAAGTTATTCAGGTAAAAGGTAAAGCAAATGGGAGGGAGAGCGAAGATTAGGAGAAGACACATACTCATATTCCTCAGGCATGTTCTTCTTAATCTCTTCATATGTCATTCCATCACATACTCCAGCATTTATCTCATCAAGGGCACGCCATTGAATCTATCAAAATGGCCAAAATTGTGAATTTTTCTATGAATTTCCAATGTCCATCAGTCAGCCAAAGTAAATCAAGATTCTGAACGGCCAACTAAGGTTCTGCGGGGATTCAAACTGACCTTGGGAAATCCAATGATAGGACTCGCTGTTATAATTGTCCTTTGAAGTGTGCTGGTCCAAATCTAGACCACGGAAAAATGAGAAAAATGGTTGTAAGAATTCATATAGCTCATTCTAAACACACCCAGCTTGACAGAACTTCCAAGAAACAAGATAATAATTATAAGTGAAATCACTGTTCCTATTTCCCAAAGAAAAAAATACAACAAAAAAGCAGCTAAAATGTGAAGAAACTGTAATGATTTGCAGATAGTCACAACTAGAATGATAAAAACAGTATTAAAAAAAGAAAAATCCAATCTTAAACGTAGTAAAAGCTATTTAAACACCACTTCTTTTCTTGTGATCTGGAAAAACTTCTTGAGCTGAACTTCCAGGGAACAACATAAATAATTATCAGTGAAATCATTCTTCCTACTTCCCAATGAAACCAAAAAAAGGAAAAAAAAGAAAAAGAAGAGCTAGAATGTGAAGAAACCATTATGAGTTGCAGACAGTCACAACTAGCACAATAAAACAGCAGGCAATTCTGTTAAACTGAACATGGAAATGAAAACTAGAAGTAACATGGTGTTCTCATTGACACAAAACATCAAAGCATTACAAAAAAAAAGGCCAATCTTAAATGTAAAATCTATTAAAAAACCGCTTCTATATCTTTATGATTTGGAAAAACTTATTGAGCTTAGGAGTAAAGTGCGTCACTACAAAAACTTAAAAACTCTAATTGTCTAACATCTGAGTTCTTAAATTTTATAATTATTCAAGGACAAATCAACACATAACTTCACTACGTAAAGTGAACGAAAATAGGACAAGGTTGCAGAGGCACCTAACATCAAAAAGATTGGTTTTTAAGGATACAAGATTTGGACGATAGAAAAGGTTAATCATGAGGATTGATGAAGGCTTACAGATGCTGCCTTTTCCGATTTCAGTCGTTTCTCGACAAAGTTAGCAAGTTTCTTGGCATAAATTTCTCCAGCATCACTGCAGAAACAAATTATAGTAAATTCCAGTCACCAGAAGGTAGATCAAATCTCAAAGATGAACCAAAGTTTGCAGAAAATTAGAATGTGTTGAAAAGAAAGATTAGAAACTGAAGCAATCATGTCAGCATGGAGCGTTAAACCTAAATAAAAAAAATACCAGAATTGACAGTAGACGTGAAGGGAAAATTGACTAGAGACAGAGAGACTTAATAATTTGGCAATATAATTGACATACATCAAGATATCTCATTGCTCTTGGACATTGGTGGGACCAGTTCTAGGTTATGACAAATCTCATCCTTGGATTGACTTTGAAAAACAGCAGTGATTATTAAAGGGAATAAAAATATCAGCATTGGAATCAAGTTTTAAGGACATTCATAAAAAAAAAATTAAGAAGAAGTCTTAAGAATACAACATGCATTTTTAATAGATATTATATGTGGATATATATATAGATATCGAGTGATTTGTGTTTGGGCCTCTCAGTTGTTAATCAATTATAATGTTGCTAACAAGAGTACTATGGAGGCCATTCAGCTTCCATGCTCAACAGTTTCACTCCTCTTTTATTCAGTTTCACTCCTCTTTTATTCATAAAAGATTCACATTCAGACACTTTTGGGTAAAAGCAAGATGTTGATCTTCACTGCAATATTGTAAGTAGCAAGAAGCCCGTAGGGATTCCATGAAGGATATTACAAACTTCTCAAAAGGAATATGTTCAAGTCTGCAGAATATCCCTTATAGGAGAGCTAGTTTCACACAACAAAATGGAAAAGGTGCCAACACACAATCAGTAAAAATGAGCCCAAGCATACTTTACAAAAAATAATACTTTGTTTGGCATCTGTGCTGATATAGCGGAACACAATATCAGTGCAATGAGACATGAAAATACTGTCATACAGAACATTTTAGGTCATCCAAGAGTAAAGATAACTAGACAAAATATAACATTTACAACTTCAAATTCAGATTATACCAGATAATTAATAAATTGTGAACCAATACCTCAATACAGTATCACCACCAATTCTACCTCTAACATTATCTCGACTCTCTCCGTGCCTGGTAAGTAATATTGGGCGTGGTGTAAGGTGTGTATTCACCTGCATCAGATTAAAATTTTTAGGTTTGGAAAAGAACGAACATCAAATGAACAAGATTGTCACAAAAATGGTCAATCATGTTTCATCACTTTCAGGCATCTTGGTTTCTTTATGTTTATTAAAGTCACTGTTTGCAACTCAAATAAACACTATGTTCTTCCTCTGCATAGAAGTGTATATAAAACCTCTCAAACAAACATCCCTCGAGTGCAATTTATTTTCAACAAACATGGTAGCTAAGATTTGACAGAAATTTGAATACAACTAGTGCCAGCTGTGATGAAAAGAGAGTTTCAGAAATTAGAAAGGAGAAGTGGCCAACTAGAACATTTCTACAATATGCTAAGAAATAATTGTACTGAATTGATGGCAGGACAACTTACTAAGAAAAAAACAATTCTCCCAGGAAGGTAGCCACTGATATTGTTAACCTGAATGTACAAACCCGAGTTGTATTATAGAATAATCACAATGGAACATAGGGAGTTCAAAGACAACATCCTTCAATATATAAGGATTCATGAAAAAATTTCAGTTAGCCAAGGTGCCGTATAGACCAATGGTACTATTAACTTATCCTGTGCTGCATATAAATGAATTCACAAATCAGTTTTTTTTTTTTTTTTTGTGTGTGTGTGTGTGGGGGGGGCGGGGGGGCGGGGCGCCCCCCCCCCCCCCCCGCGCTCTCTCTTACTTGTATCTGTCCACCATGTCCACTGACCATATCAATCATCTTGATATAAGATCCTTCTTCTACTGGTTCATAAACCTAGTAAATAGAAGTAAAAATTTTAAACCTAAAGTTGAAATTGCTCATTACCAAATCTCAAAAGGAGAAGATATTGGAAGCACATGAAACCACCTTTTCATAATTAGCTAGCCGACTTTTGAAGTCTTGCAATCCAGCTTCGAAATCTGGCCTGCAAAATGACACCAAGTACTAAGTACCCACGTCTGTTCAGTTAAGAAGCCAGTGACTTCAGATAGTAATCATACTGTTCTGCATAGTCAGGGCTTTGTTGAATTTTAAGACGTATATTTCTTTCAATTATGTGTTCATCATTGCATAGTGTCTCCAAAAAAATAATCTGCAGCTAAAACAGATAACACGTGTCAGAACAGTTCAGGACTCTTCATCATTTCTCTATTGTATCCCACTTTCCAGTCAGATTTTGTCATCTGGTTACAAGAGTTTTTAAGGGGGACTTTTAGCGGTTTGAAAATCCAAGAAATAAAAGAGAGCAAAAGATAAGAATAAGAAAGTTTTCATTTAAGATAGCAACTGTGCAGCCAAAAGGTGAAGAAAAAATCAAGACACGCTGTTTTTATTTAATTTATTTAGATTAACACCTGATGCAAGAAGATTATGAGGTAGAATATCAATTTATGAACCTAAGCACTGTAAAGCTTCCAAATTTAGTATCTTACTCTTAAGCTTAGAGAATAATCTCAGTAGCCAAATAACTAACACACTTGGCAATAATATGTGAAATTCAGTTTCTTAAAACACTTTGAGTTTGAAAAAGCAATAAAAATGGCATAGGTAGCCAAAGTGCTTATTGCTTCAAGGCAAAACACATTAAAAGCACACGTTCCAAAAGGATACTCTTCACCTAAAAAATCACGTTAGTATCTTACTGGTAAATTTTAGGACCTTTTATGCTATGGTCTTTGTACCTTGCACTTTCCTTCAGCCATTTTCATCAGCATGTTCCTTCTTTTCCTGGTACTGTTTGTGGCATCAAATATTCCTACCTACAAAGAAATTGAAACAAACAAATCTAAAGGATTAGGAAAGATACACAGAAATGTCATCATATCTGACATATGGTAATGTACCTGGCCACCTTCTTGCATCCAGGCAATCATATCATCCATTGCCAATGCTGCTACCTAGTAGCACGTGATACATTAAAACTATTTGCAAAGGAGAAAGTTAATGTGTTACCATTCCCAATCGTGTAAGAAATAATAGTTCAGAAGTAACAGCATACTTTGTGGGATACAGTAGTATTTCTGGGAGGCTTTACTACTAATTGCTATTTGGGTTACTGTATTCATCCAGGATTGTATCTGGGCATGGGCCAAATTACTGAACCAGCAAAAAGATCAGTTCCTGCAACATGCTTAGTTCCACTCTTTATTCTCACTGTTCAGTAATTGCTTTCCTTTTATTGACTACTTTCTTTTCACTTTATTAGTGACCATTACCCTACAAAATTTCAAGAGTCGAAAATCTAAATGAAATAGATCTTGAGATCTCAATGACTCAAGGGTACTTCAAGTAAGGAATAATACCTGTAATAAAGCAATTTGATTCATATATCCGATAACAATTGCAAGGAACTTGTACGATTTTAAGAAATTAATGTCTTACAATTTACAACCTTTAGAAATCAATAAATCTTCCATCACTATATCCTAAGGAGAAAGTGAGCAGCAACACTTATTAAACCAAAGATTGAACTAGCCTAACCAAATAATTGATTCGCTCACTCATAAAGAGAGTATCATAATAAGTTCAATCAGTCCAGCATAATGCAATAAACACAAAACCATTGTAGGATGAGAGAAACAATGTTTTTTGTGGTCTATGAAAGACCACTTATTTAATGGATATTACCTCATTTCGTGCCTCCATTCCTTCAGGGTTGTCAGCTCGGAAAAAATCAGCAGACTGCATCCACACAAATCATCAAGAAATGTCCAAAAAAGAAGAAAATGACTGCAGTATTTCGATTCCAGAGCATAACATGAGTGCAATACATAGTACAGGTATAGAATTAAAACCACATCTGGATCCATCTCTATTCCAAATGCATATCTCAAATGACAAATGAATTTTGCAGTCCATAACTCCTTCATATTATACCGTGATAAGAGAAATAGTATAATAAAGTGGATTTGAATGCCAGGCGCATTGTGAAACTGCATTAAAGTTTTAGTTTTTACTAGCATTAATTATTAAAAAGTTGGAATTCAATCATTAATATTTATTGGAATTCAGTTGCGTAATTGACATGGGACAAAATATTATAAAACTGTAGCAAATATAGCTGTAGGAGGTACCGCAATGATATTCCATGGACAAGACTTGAGATAATTTTTCAATTAACAAAAGGGAGAGAAATGCAAAGAAGATAACCATATATGTCTATGAACTGTACAGCACTAATCATCATTCTACGGGAACAAACAATGCAGAAAAAATTTCTTCATCAATAAAAAAATAGTCATTAAACCACTAATATAACTAATGAAAGTTCTAAGAACATAATCAACTGTAAAAGGCTTTAAGCATACCTGATTAGCTCCATGCTTAAGGCGCCGATACTGTTACAGCCAAAGGTAGGAAAATATTACACTTCAACTTTTCACATGTAATAGGCCTCAAGAATGCATGACTGACCTTTCCAACATTGAAGTGCTTGGTATCATGACCCAACCAACGAAGATACCTAGTAAGTTTAGCTGCAGTAAAAGTTTTGCCTCGGGCAGGTAAACCAACCTACAGTGCAAGTACTTGTTAGAATTTTTAATTATCAACAGAACTCATGCATTTATTATTGAACTATGAAAATGGAACATATACAATACAAACACTCAGTTAAATCTAGCATGCAACTCTCAAGTTATCTGTAGAAGTTGATACCAAATCTAATCTCAAAAACTTTTCAATTAAATTGAGAGTGAAATTAGAAGGATAATAAATATTATCACCAGTTCTGATCAATAAATTATGCAGGAAAATACCAGAACAATTGCCAAATGCCTATCCTCCTTTGGTCCAAGCATCTGATCAGCCACAGCTCCAGCAGCAACAGCTCCAGCAGCTGCTGGCATTGAATTCTGACAATGCAGGGAACACAGAATAAAACCATGACATAAAACCACCACTACATACAAAAAATAATTAAGCTCGCACGATTTTCCTACTGTGAGAAATATTTGTTACCTTGGTTTCAGTGTCCAGTTTGAGATCAAAAGAAAAAGCACTCGAACTAGATGACTTAACTACTCTAGGAGATCCAACACCTCTATCCACAAAGAGCCCCCTGTGACCATCTTGCTTTTGCAAAGAGGAAAATGTCCCCACTGATTTTGATTCAACCATGCCGGAACCAGAATATACCGTGGATGGATCTGGGATAACAACCTCCATCTCCTATTTGAACATTTGCAAAATGCATTAGAACTAGAATACTATATTAACAGGGAGAAAACAAGGTATACGGCAGCCACCCATGCATATGAAAATGTCTCATCTTAAAAATTAGCATCAAACTTCTCCTTGACCAACTGGAATTAACCTAACTATTTAGCAATTGCACCCATTAAAATTTGAAGTCCAGGCCCAACAAAGCTGATATGATCCAATTGCCCTCTATATTGGAGGGACTTCAAAATTTATGAGCAGGCAAACAATAGAAGGTTGAAAAGAATATCTGTTTATTGAAGAAGACTTAGATATTTCTAGGCCTATGATGGAAATTAATCTGTATATCTGCAAAATAGGTTACCAAGATGCACCTTAATAGTTGTAGGTTGATCAGCAGAAACACCACTATCCTTTAAGGAATATGAAGCATTGCCTGGGCAATCAACATTGGAAAACCTTGGATTCTCTGTATTGTTAGCTGCGTACACGAAAGCAGAGTTTGCAGAAGTTGAAGGAGCTGGAACAACATAATGTTCAAGATCAAGCTCCAAACTAGCTGGAGAGCCATTCTGTAAAAAAAATTGAAGGACAGTTTCTTTAGTGTACACAAGTTAATAGATTAAACAGTATAATGAAACTAACAATTCACCCAGTGAAAAATGATGGAAATCAACTGCAGCACAGAAGGCCACAATTGCAAATGAGTTTAAAAAAGGTCTCAATCCGACTTGGAAGAGTTTTTTGTTTTTGTTATGCTTTTGCTTTGCTTATAACAGCATCATGGAAGGGTGGAAAAGAAAACAAAAGAAACAATGATGCACCTAGTTAGAGATATTTGAACTGGAGGACAACAATAACAAATTACCACAGCAAGCTCCAATACCAAGCTAAGCATCCAACTTGAAAGTTTAAGATAGCTGGTGGGGCAGCCCATATAGTAAATAAGGTCATAGCAAAGTTAATACTTCAAATCAATATGTGGTTAATCAATGGCCACCCTCTCACATGTAAGTAAACGAATAAGAAAACGTAATTGATGAAAACGATAACAAATGGACCGAGCCCGAAAACTGGGCATATCCCATAGGTAGCCAATACTAGCAATCAAACAACAGCAATACCCAATTCTAGTCAACTGTGGTTTCACGAGAACAATAGTGAATAGGCTACCATCCAAAAACAGCATAGTTGAGGAAACAACAACAAATGATGGTATACATTAGAGCATCACATCTAAAACTTTAGCTCACAGGTCGAGGAGCCAATTAAGTACATGGTTTACCGGTCTTTAATTAGCTATAAATTCATGATAACTCAAATGTTTGCAGCTCAGGAATCATGAGGCAGGTATAGATAATAGAGTATAAAGAAACGTAGAACTAACTAAAACCACCTCTTCTCACTCTTGGTCCCTGTAGAAATGAAATCTCATAGAAACATGTCGTTATGCAACGTATAACAACAGCAAAAGAAAATGAAAAAAAAACATCTGTGAGTTGAAAATGCACCTCAATTCCTGCCATTGGTACAGAATTGATGCTGACATCAGGAATTCCACGAACAGTTGAAGGCTGGAGATTCTCCTGATAAACTCTCCAACTGGCCGCAAGATCAAAAGGTGAAACTCTATCAGCTTTAATAAACACCCTAAACTCCACAGTCACATCGCCATTCTTGAATACTGCCAGCCTCGATTCCCCTTGCAATGTTCCCCTGGTAAGAAGCCGGTTTGGACCCTCCTCCACCACACAAGGGCTATTACTGTACTTTGGCTTCAACAGGAACTTGAAATCCAAAGTTTCTAATATCCAACAAGCAATAAAACATTTTTTTTAAAAAAAAAAAGGCAATCAAGAGAAAATTTTAGAAAATCATTACTAAAATAAATAACCATGCCTTAAGTTTACTGTTTGATTGGAATTTGAAAATAAATTTCCGAGTTCAGGAAAAATGGAGGCAAATTATGCATTAAAAATGAATAAAGTAATCCTAAAAACTTTTCTTTTCTCTAAATTTCTCTGCAACGAAACAAAAGAGTTGCAGAAACGTACAAATAAACTGAATTAGTTACCGTGATTAGGTGGAACGACAAAGCTTAATTCCCACATTGAAGCCGATTCAGGTTCCATGGAAAGCTAAATTAGAAACACAAATACAAGCAAATGAGAGGCCTGGAAACTAATTGCAACTGGATTTTTTCTTTTTAATAGTTAATTAGTATAATTACAGCTTTAGAAGAATCCCAGGAGCCAACAAGAGGCACGGAACCGTAGACATGAGGGATGAGTTCGGCTTTAAGTCTATAATTCTCCATTTTAAGAGAAACATAAAGTTGACCTCCTGCGTGGTCTGGATTTTCTTCTCCTTCATTTCCGTGCGAGCTGCCGTCTGCGTCCTTTGACAAACCAGTGCCCATAGCTAGCTACTCTCGAGACTGTTGATTTTTGAGTGAGAGAGAGAAAGAGATGCTATTTATATAGTGTATGCCAAACAAGTTGTCGTTGTTATTTGGTGTGTTAGTGGATTTTCTTCGGATAAGAGAGAATAAAGAAAAGAAAGAAAGAGGGGGGTCTAGAGATTTGGCTGGGTTTTGAGCCGTTGGATTTGTTTTTCGACTTCAACGGAAAGGGACGAGAGCGAGAGAGAGTCGGTGCTCTGTTTGTTCGATTAATTATGTGGCTGGCCGATGGTGAGACTGGATGATGCTTTGGGCCAGCAACTTGCAGTTCACAGGCGGGCAGTGTTTATTTCCTCTTTTTACTCACTCCCAGAATCTTAGCGGCTGTTCGGCTTAAGGCCAGTTGCAGGTGCCACCGGTTCTCAGACGGGAATGCCTGTTAGGTGAAGTTTGGTATTTTTTTTTTTAGCTGCGAAGTCAAATCCAAACATGCTTGGCCAGCCCAGACGGGGAGTGCCTGTATTCATATATTTTTAAGAAAATATATGAATACATTTAATTGTATAATTTTTTTTACTTGAAAAATACAAAAATATTATTTATATTTAATGAAATAAATTAAAAAAATATGAATTGAAACTAGGAAAAAGTTATTAATCCTAATTAAATACCTATGAAAATATAATATTTTTTCTAAAAGAAAAATATAGTTGAGTATACAAGTATTTAACCCTAATTTTTTAAAATTTATGTGTTTTTGTTTTTTTATCTTGTAGGTTATTTTTTCTTATCAATAATTTAAATAAATCATGAAAATAAATTTTATTTATATCATATATAAAAGACAAAAATTAAAAGTAAATTATAACAATCTATTTGAAACATTATAAAAAATACTAGATAATTAAAAGAATAAATAATATTTGCAAAAAAAAA
>Ga0325405_1007796_pt1 | contig 10741 bp, 9 predicted proteins | sample PopdelMetagenome_21_FD_205663 | JGI IMG/M metagenome (GOLD analysis project Ga0325405, IMG submission 205663) | Populus deltoides microbial communities from Bellville, Georgia, United States - Xylem-Control-R2 | ecosystem: Host-associated > Plants > Phyllosphere > Stem > Wood/Secondary xylem...
CATTAAACACACATAACTATATCTAGAATGGTAATTAGTAAATGTAATGAAATAAGTATATCCACCTATGACACAAATCGTCATTGGTTCACATACATCAGTATGTATTAGACCTAGGAATTTTTTAAACCTTTTGCTTCTTCTAGTAAATGGTGTTTTGATCATCTTACTTAATAAACAAACTTCATAAGTTTCATACGATTCATAATCAAAATGATCAAAATATCATTCTTTATGTAACTTAGTGATTCTTGTTTCATTAATATGACATAATCTATATGCAATAAGTATAGGGGTGAGCAAAAAAATCAAAAAACCAATTAAACCAGAAAAACCAAACTAAAAAAACCCGAATAAATTGATTAAAAAGCCAAAGAAAAAAATCAGTTCTGTTCGATTTTGGTTTTTGAAATATTAAATTGACTGAACTAAACCGATTCAACTAACATTTAAACCCACTATAAAAGGAAACCTTAAAACTAAACTTCTCAATCTTTCAGCTCTCAGTTGCCCTCCTCTCCCAAATGTCTTTCAAGTTGTCCCTCTCTCAGCACTTTCCTTCTCTAATATTTTTCAAGTTGTCCTTCTCTAACCACTCTCCTTCTCTAATTCTCTCATTATTCTTTGATTCTCTGGATCAAAAGATCCACAACTCAAGCTTTTATAAACAGAAGATGAAGGGATAAAAAACATTTAACCCCAAATTTCTGTCTTTCCCTCTTTCATACTGTATACTTCATCATTATTATTTATAAACAAAAGATGAAGAGAAAGAAAATGTTTTTTGCTGTTTTTGCAAAAACAAGATTTGCATTAAAGATATTTTTGCCCTAATTTTTGCTATATGATTTAATTATAGACAATCTCAATTTCATATATTTTACAGGGTTGTTTTGGATTTTTTATGAGTTGGTCCTCTTGTCATTTAGATCATTATTTTGCACTTTATACACGGCTGAAATCCTTGCCATTTAGACCAATCAATTCATCATCCTTCTCCATTTGTTGGCATTAACTTGCCCTTCACATGAAATATAACTTGATGGTATTGGTTTTTCTAATTTTTTTCCTCAATTAACCAAATCGAACCAAATAAAAAATAACTGGTTTGAACCAGTTTCGGTTCTGAATTAAGAAAAAATAAAAATTCAGTTTAGTTGGTTTTTTAAGTAAAAACGGAACCGAACCGAAAATAATCACCCCTAAATAAATATGAAGGATATTGATTATATAATATGTTTTTCTTGTAGTTTATATTAAACAAGGACATTTCAAAATCAAGTATATCATTCATATAATCATCAAATATATATATATATATATATATATATATATAACACCATATTATAAAAAGAACAACATTTGCCCTCAATAATAAATTTAAATTGATTCAAAGATAAGAAATGGATATAATATTTCTAGAAAGTACTAGAACAAAATAAAAACTATCAAATTCCAGTATTAGCCAACTTGATAAAGTAAAATAATAAGTTCATATAACTAATGCAACAACTCTTACTCCATTTCCAACTTGTAAATCCACTTCGTCTTTATATAATCTTTTATTACAAATGTTAAAAACATATTCGGTACCAAATATCTAAGAACTACTAAGTGAAGTAGAAAAATAGTTTTTAATCATAAATATACATAAAGTAGAAACTTTAATAAGTTTATTATATTTATAGTTGCAAGATACTCCTTGCAATTCTTTCTTCAATGGTCATCATTGACATAATGATGACAAGTACACTTATTTTTCTTGATCTCATTAATACGTTTTTTTTTTTGTTTTAAAGACAAAACCATTATTCTTCTTGTTCTTAGATATTCTAGAAAACTGAACTCTGTAAACATGATCTTTTTCCTTCTTAATAGTCCCTTCAGTAATTTTATACATATTAAACAATTTAAATAATATACCATCCGATTTATTTATGTGGTAGTTCATAATAACTACAAAATCAAGTTAACACTTAACTCATGGTCCATGGTAAAGCCTACTTGGCATAATTTTTCAATATAGCCAATCATTTTCATTAATCATTTTCATTTTAAAAACACGGGTATTCACCAAAAAACCTTCTATCATCTTACAATAAAACAATTTCTTAAAAATCTCATTCCTCGTAATCTTGTTAGTTGTATTAAATAATTTTTTGAGATGCATAATCATAGATATAATTTACTCATCATCATCAATATGATGTTAATATATATTCCTAACTTCTTTAATATAAAATTAAATTTTCAAGAACATATATCTTCTTTTTTTTTTTTGCTTAAAAACAATCTCACATTCTATTACCAGTTCAAGAATTTTGGTCTTGATAATTTATATAAGTATGTATAGATATATTACTAATTTTGATCTATCAACTTTATCATGTTAGGATAACGATTATTAGTTCTTTTTCTTAATTATGAACTTTTGCTTTGCATAAATATAAGTTCCGTTCATGAGATGCAATTCACAAATGTGGGAGAATAAACCTGTGACATAATGTGACAATTGAAATAGCTATACTTATGACTAGCCAAACTCTTGACTATCCTGTAAGAGAATCTACCAGTGATTGTAAACTTGTTCAGAATCAGCTCCTAATCTTCTTCTCCATCCAGCTGATTATATCCTGACCAACTTCTTCACGTTCAGGCTCAAAGAGAAGGTCATGCAAGAAATCATCATAAAGCTTTATATCTTTGAAGTTGGAGGCTGCCTCATTGTACAAATCCTGAGATGCTAGAGGATCAGTTACCTTGTCAGCAGTTCCATGGAGAACAAAGAATGGAACAGTCACAGATTTGAAATTGCGCAGCAAATACGAGGATATACGCAATATCTCATGCCCTGTGCGGACCCTTATGGGTCCTGTATAGACCAATGGATCAGAATACTTGGCCAGAAGTGCTGCAGGATCCCTAGAAACTGGAATGCCCCTTTTGTTTGCTCCTTTAAATTGGAACTTGGGGATAACCAGAGAGAAAAAAGGAGCCACGGCCTGCATGAAAAATAGTAAGTGAACGTTTTATAACCAGAAATTAAAACTAATGCAACTTGATGTTCTAAAGGCCTGATTCAAGTAAAATGGACTCTTAACAAAATTATTAAAGGGCATTGTGAGTTGTGACTTGTCTTGGTTCCGTATATTAACAAGTTAGAATTCTATCAGTCCCTCTATATGGAGACAAAAAAAAGTTAAATTGAACATAGCATTTAAACTATAATGAATTTGTGGCATCTTCCAGGATTAATAAAATCTAATGAATTGGACATCAACTATGACAGCACAATCCAACATGTCACAGTTATCAGTACAGAGGCTTAACTACAATGCATTGGAATATTGAAGTATTTCGAAATGGCATGCTTTGGCAAATTCCAAATTCAAAACTCAATGAATTGAACCTTAGCTCCTTATCCATGAAAACAAAATCTAGCATATCATAGTTATCGTCAATAAAATCTTCCCATCAAATCTCCCCACCGTCATGATTTAAGGGACAGAAAAGACTTACCCCAACAATAGGATGTGCAGGCTTGACACGCAAAGCTGGTGAGGTCAGTATAATTCCCTCCAGCATTTCTTCAATGTTAGGATATGAGGCCGCCTACTCAGTTAAGCAATTTATTAAGTTCCAGATTAATAATAAAACTGCTAGACCAAAAAAAGAAAAAAAAAAAAAGAATACAACTTCTTTTGAAAGTGTATTACCTTTAAAACCACAGCACCTCCAGTTGAGTGACCAAAAAGGAAGCATGGTACTCCAGGGTTCTCCGACTTAATCTTTTCCAACAAAGCTCCCTGTTGAAACAGAAGTTACAAAGTTCATGCTATCAGTTTTGTAGGTATTTTATGAATGACTAAAAAAATGCCTCCAAACTAAACAAAATTCGTGATGGAATCAAGTTCAACTTACTGCCAGACCAGGAAAAGAAGCAAGAAAATGACAAAATAACTGTTAAGATGCTTAGGAAGAGAACTGTGTATGATTTAACACAGAGTGCAGGTCATGACACACAGTAATGATTATTCAAGATTTATTCTAGTACCATGGATGGATGCGATAAAGAACAGTTTTCCTGGCAAGGGATAGATAAAAATGGACAAGGGAACTTACAGTATCAGCAACAACATGATCTAGTGAAGGAACATATCCATGCAACCCATCACTCCCACCATGACCTACACAACGGGAAAAAAAAAAAATATTACCACACTGCAAAGTTAGAGACTTGGACTACAAACCCTTTGAAATGGAGAATAAAGGGGCAGTAATGGACCAAGAGAAAGGGATATCAAAAAATTTATCAGCATAAACAGGCATTGGAATGCTCCAAACAAAATAAAGGAGTTATCAAAATCTGTCCCTTTTCTTTAATATGTGAAGACTGACCAATATCACATTCACCGATACAACATTGTTTCAACTTAAAGAACCTTCAAGTGGATCTTAGCAAATGTAATCACACCTATGCTATAAATAAACTGGGGATGAAGCTTCATAACAACCTATTGATTATAAAGGTCAACACACCAAACACATGAGCATCTTTATAAAATCTAGCTACCTATCCAATCCATTGCATAGACACCAAAGTTGCATGAGGTTAGTTGCTTTGCGAATTGAGCATATCGTCCACTGAAAATTGAAAGGCAAACAGGAGAAGTTAAAGATCTTTTATTTGGAAAACCCGGGGGAAAAACAGATTAGCTTCAGATGCCAAAGATCTTTTACTAATAGGATAGATTAGAGATGCAAAAGAAGTTCGAAAGTTGACAGAAGTCCTCAAATATTACCTGTGCTCATTAAGGCCATGAATAATAACCAAAATGCCCCTGAAATCACGAAGCAACCCTCATATCTCAGTACAGAATCAACACGGAGGAAAAGCAACAAAAAAAATGAAGATAAAGTTATACATGCTAAAGATGTGTCATATGTAGAACAAAAACCACAATTAATCAGAGCGAAGCAGCACCATAGCCCCTTTATCCTTTCACTTAACGTAACGCCTGATGAGCAGAAAATACAACAATATTTCACGTTTCCAAGTTCACAACATGCTCATTCTCATATAGAAACAGCATCTTTTTGCATACAATAATATAAAAAGATCAGCAAGAAACAAATATATATCACAACAAAACAATAGCTATATTTAGAAAAAAGAAAACATTTGATTGTCTTTTCACTTTGCAAACAGGCAAATCCATTCGATTTCTATCTCATCAGCTTCTTGGATTGAACCAGAACAATCAGAAACTCAAAAACCCAACATTGTAAAACCAACCCAGTTACTAAGCAACTGCAATTTCCAATAGAAAACATAAATAACTACCTTCTTTAGTTACTTTAGAATCCCTTGTTTAATCCCACATAAACAGTGACTTTTAAACAGCGTAATTATAAAATCAAGCCCGAAATTGCATGCAAGTTTCGCTCTATCTTTCAAGTCTTTTATTCCAATATTCTCATTTCTCTGTCAACTAATAAAAAAATAAATAAAGCAAAAAATTTCTTAACAATAAAAAAACAAAAAAGTAGAAAATGAAAAATAAAAACTCACTTCGTTTGCCCGGTTACCGGAAACCAAGACCTGGTGAAGAGTGCATTTCGTCTAACACCAAAGAACAAGAACGTACTCCACCGGCAGTCTTCGTTACCGGTCGTCATATCGATACCCTCAGCAAGAGCTCTCCTTTTTATAGTATCTTCCTCCTCCAATCTCCATCGTTTCACTGACTTTCTAGGCGATTGCTCCGCTGCGGAGTCCGCCGTGTAACTGCGGCGGTAACGACGAGGGAGGAGGAGGAGAAGGACGGAAAAGAGAAGTGAATGAATGTAGAGGAGAGAAGTTCTTAGGGTTTTCAAGATTGGGATTATTCGATTGCTCGCTCCTGATGTTAGTGGCTCCATCTCTGCCATCGTTGACATGGTGGAGGGAGACCAAAAAGTCAAAGAAAAAAAATGGCTGGCGGAAATATCAGAATTTTAGAGAGAGAATTGGTGGTGGAGAGAAATGGTAAAGGAGCCGCGAGAGATTTTGGGCGTTATGTGAGGGTATTTATAGAGGAGTAAAGAAATAATAAGGGTAAAAGTTCATTTTGGTACCTATTGTTTCAACCTCCTCTTAATGACCCTTATTGTTAAGATGAAATGTAAGATTTACTAGAAATTTGTCATATGAATAAAAAATAACTCTGGGTGGTCATTAAAGGTTTACATGCTTGTTAATTTCAAAACCTGTAATATTAGTCGAGGTACATGCAAGTTAGCCCGGATATCCACGTTAATAAAAAATAACTTTTTAAAAAGGATATTTTTTTATTAAATATTTAATTCTCAAAATGATTATTGATACGTCATTTAATAGATAGATAGATAATATTTGGGAAGTTTTCTACACATAACTTCTTTGAAACTTTAGATGGGAATAGAGAAATTAAAGAAAATGAAAGAAAAGGATTGGAAAAATTGACATCTTCCATTGAAATGGTAAGTATTTACAAGCAACTTCTTGGAAACTTTAGGATCGGTGCTGGGATTAGAGCCGTGTGGGGGTAGCCGTGCAATCAGAATTTCATAAAATTTTAAATTTTTTTATTTTAAATTAATAAATTAAAAAAATATTATTTTAAAATATTTTTAAATTAAAAATATTTTAAAAAATCATTGCTAGTACTTTTTCAAATACTTTCTAGAAGGTAGAGAAAGGGTCAAAGTGCAAGATTGACAAGACTTTAATCCGAAAGATACTGATAACGGACATGAAAAGAAACTGTTAGGTAGAGTACGCAGAAGGAAAGATTCATGGAATCGATTACGTGGCTTAATGAGACATGCATATCAAGCGTTACTTTTTCTGTAGTTGTAATGGACGGTGGTGATGAGGGTATGTAGGATAGTTATTGTAATTAGGGCGACATAGGAATTTAGAGAGGAAGTTTCAACCACTAATTGATAGCTGGTGTAGCTTCAAACCCCGTGGAGGTAAGAGACTGTTGGAAGTTAAAGGGGACCGGCAACTGGGTGGGAAGGTACTGCGAAGGCGGCTTAATTAATTCTTGATAGCTGGTGTAGCTTCAAACCCCGTGGAGGTAAGAGACTGTTGGAAGTTAAAGGGGACCGGCAACTGGGTGGGAAGGTACTGCGAAGGCGTCTTAATTAATTCGTTAGGCGTATCAATTCACAACAACATTAAATTTTTTTTAATTATAAATATTCAGGTTGATTTACATATATTTTAATTAATTTTTTAAAAATTTAAAATTAATAATTATATAAGATTTTAGAGTTAATAATTATAGCACTCAAACTGATGATCTCTAAAGACTAAATTTAAAATCTAACTAGTTAAGTTATACCCCTTAAAATTATATTAAATCTAATTATATATTTTTTACTATAAATATTTTTAATTTATTAAAATTAACAAGTATATTTGAAATAACATCTGAAAATTTCTATATTTCTTTTTATTTATTGACATATATAGAAAAATAACTTTTTTTTGGCTAGTTTTAGCTTTAACAAAACATAACCTATAAAATCATGTTGAGATATTTTTATTTTCTTTTATTAACATAGTTGTTTGGACAACTTATGTATACCTTGACTGATTTTATGGACCCTAAAGTTAACAATTATATAAGTCTTCAATGGCCCTGAGGTTTGTGAGACTCGAACTGATAATCTCTAAAAAAAATTTTAAAATATGACCAATTAAGTTAATTTTTTAACCTAAATAGAGTAAAAAATAAATAAATTAGAAAATCCAAGATTTCAGTTATATTATTATTTTAACTAAAATAATATAGATTATTAAGGAAAAGACTGGAAAAATAATCCTTGCAGGTGCTCTAGCGCTCTGTTTCCGTCCCTGCCCCTCAGGTTACTTTATTATTTATTAAGGCACGATTTTGACACTCAACATAATGCATGAATAAATCAGTCATTTTCATGAGAGAAATATAAATTATTGCTCCTTTCACTTTTGCTTGTTTCCACCAATCTCTTGGACGCTTCAAAAGGACAGGTTCTCTGTTTCCACTCATCAATTAAAACGGTGCATTCATGAGTATCATTGTTTTTTTCTTAAAGTAGTTTTTATTTAAAAATATATTAAAATAATATATATTTTTTATTTTTTTAAAATTATTTTTAACATTAATATATAAAAAATTAATTAAATTTAAAAAAATTAGTACCGGATATTGAATTATATGCCTTGTTCGTGATGGCAAATTTGTTGTTGCTCCCTGAGAAAACAAGAGTTCTCTGAAAATGATGGCGTGCGCGCAGCACAGATGCTTGAATAATGACCACAGGGGGAAAAAGGGGCAAAAGCTTATGGAACAAGCAGTAGAAGATAAGATGGCTTTTGCATTCCAAAGCCGATATGAAGCTACAGAAAAGCGAATAATATCAGTGATAATGCATGATTTGCAGCATTCCAGCTACAGGAAAAAAGTAAATTTTCAAATCAAGTAATCCAAGATGGGGAACATCTTGCATAATCTTTTGGAAAGATGCCGTCAAGATCCTCGACCATAATCAAGTTATTAAACCTGCTTTTGCTAATTAGTAGCATCACGGGCTCGGCCATAATGAAGTTATGAATCCACTTTTGCTAATTACTAGTAGATTAGATAGGTTAACCATCAATTAAAATTATATTTTTTTAATATAAAAAAATTTAAATGATTGTATTTTAAATTAAATCGAGTTATGATCAAGTTATAATCAGATCATTAAAATTTAACCAAATCAACCCTTACTTAACTTTTTAAAGATCCAAACTCAAGCTAGATTTCTGATCGACTCGTTGAGCCATGTCAAATTTAATAATGTTAGTTATAGTTATTAAACTACATTCGGTCTGATAGATTGATCTAGAAATCATTTAACTTAAAATTTAATCCGAAATAGATCTTGATTAAATAAAAGTATAAGATTTGTTTATGAAATAATGTCAATTTTGTATTTGCATATAAAGAAAAAAACCATGTTTTTTTTTTTATTAATGCATCAAATTAGTGGAGACACACATATAGGCAAAGTAATATGTAAAAGACACAAAGTTGCAAAAAAAAAAAAGAACAATATGCAAGGATAAAAATAAAAAATATATATAATAAAAGGATGTCTACTTGAAGGGAACCCTAGCAATGCAAAGACAAAATTGCTAGACATATATCTTTATATTATATAACACATTTTTGAACTATTCATGACAATAACAAACACAGAAAAAATACAGAAAAATAGCAAAAAAAAAAAATCAAAATTTAAAGAGATTATAAAAAGAAAGGAAAAAGAAAAAGAAAATGATATCATGCCATCTTTTTAAAATTACATTATTGAAATTATAGTGGTGCTCTTATTTCTCCCTCCCAAGTCTTATCAAACAGCTTAATTAATTGTGAGGAAAGAGAAGGAAAATTGGTGGGCTGTAAGGTACAGGCTTTCTCGGCTATGCTGTGAAGAACTTTGGGCCCAGGCGTGGCAGTGGGCCCTCTGCCCCCCTGACATATGTTTTAAATAACGCACACTCGTTTTTTTAGGAAAATTTAAAATATAATAAAAAAGAAAACGGAAAAGGAAAAGGATAAGGAAAAGGAAGTCTGGTTGTTGCATCTTTTTGACTTTCGAAGTATTTACGAGGGTGTAGCGGTTAGTTTTTAAAATATATTAAAATAATATATTTTTTAAAATTTATTTTTAATATTAATATATCAAAACATGAAAATAAAATTAATTTAAAATAAAAAAATAATTAAATTTTTATAAAAAACGGGTTCAACCGTATCATAGAATCAAATCAAAACGAACAATTGAACAATCTAGGAAAAGGATTACATATCATACAAACTTTATTCTTTTAGGTTTGATCAAGGGTTTAGAGCACATAAATATATCAACCGAAATTAAGTATATTTTATATATATAAAAAAACCGATTAAATCAATTAAAATTTTAAAAAAACTGACCGCATCGGTTCGGTTTCGGTTTTATAAGCCTGAAACCGAAAAAACCGAACCAAACCCATACAAAAAAACCCGAAAAAAACCAAGCCAAACCAAAAAAACCGAGTCAAACCAGTTTGAACCGGTTTCTGTCCTAAAAACCAAACCGAACCGAACCGAAACCGATCGGTTTGAACCGGTTTCAGTTTTTTTATTTTAAAAAATTCAGTTTGGTTATTTTTTTTGAATAAAAACCGAACCGAACCGAAAATGATCACCCTTAATTTTACCTATGCTGTGAAAAATAAAAATTTCGTGGATATATTATTATTGTGATGTTTGAGCTAACTCTAAGAAAAACTTGAAAAAAGAAGAAGAAACTTTACTTATATCACATGGATGTTTTACCGTCGCATTATTTTCCTTAAGAAATTTTCTGAATTAATAAGAAATATTGCCAGAAGAGAGCTAACAATTTGAGATAGAAATATTGAAGGAAAATATAAAAATTTCTTTGAATACATTATGTGTTTTTTAAAAACAATTATATTTTTAATCAGAAGTATTGCTTTTTAATTTGAAACTTATCATAAATAGAAAATAATTTTATCCATAGTTATTTCCTTAACCATCATAATTCTTGATAATTCATAATTTATTTAATTAATCATTGTTATTCTTCATAATCCATAATTGATTTCTTTTATCATTGATATCCTCAACAATCCATAATTAATTTCTTTAATAATCGGTATCCTTGACAATTCATA